>JAEEGK010001657.1_pt1 | contig 55860 bp, 39 predicted proteins | sample 8958771 | NCBI WGS metagenome assembly JAEEGK01 (sample SAMN16246547, study PRJNA631951) | gut metagenome | biome: gut microbiome; feature: rumen; material: SC-attached | host: Bos | place: Iran: Karaj | collected 2018-10 | reverse complement strand
GTGCGGATGGTCTTGCTCTGGAATACCAGCCCGGAGTACATCATGAGGAAGGTGAGGATGACGTAAAGCACCCAGAAGGGCGTATTGTCGCCGATTCCGAGCGAGTTGAACGCGGCGTTCACCATCGTATTGGGAAGGTCCGTCGCGTTGAGGCCGCTGCCCAGGACGTAGGCGCCAGCGCTGAAGAGCATCAGGTGCCAGGGGATATCGACGTCGTTCCATTTCACCACGCCGATGCCCGGCAACAGGGCCAGGATGGCGCCGATGAGGGCGACGATGGTCTCGTCGATGTGGTGGAAGGTGCCTTTCGTGACCCACAGGAAGAGAACGATGAGGAAGATGATGACGGCCTTCCATTCCTCCGCCGTCATCTTGCCCATCGCGGCCAGTTCCCCTTTCAGGCGGTCGATGCCGCCTTCCAGCTGGGGCTTCTGCTCCTCCTTCTTCATCGGGAAGAAGACGTACATTCCCAGGAGGAGGCCCACCACCAGGATGATCACGCTCATCGGCCCCACCGCCACCAGCCATTCCTTATAGCCGAAGTCGCAGCTTCCCAGGAAGCCGGCGATGAGGGAAATGGCCAGAAGGTGTGCGCCGGAACCCGTATAGAAGGCATTGGCGCCGATGTTCACCTGGAAGAGATTCTGGATGACGAGGTTTCGGCCGAAGTTGTTTCGGGCCCCGTTGCTGGCCCCGTAGATGGCGCAGATGACCATGAAGATGGGCAGCATGATGGTGGCCTTCACCGTGGTGGCCGATATGAACATCGAGAGCACCAGGTTGATGAGGAGGAAACTCCAGAGGACTCCCTTGGCACTTTTCCCGAATTTAATCACGAACGCCAGGGCCAGGCGCTTGGCGAAACGGGTTTTCACCAGCATGGAGGCCAGCACGAACGACAGGATGTTCAGCCACATCACCGGATGGCCCAGCTGATGCAGTGCGTCGTTCTGCGAGGTGACGTTGAAAAGGACCACCCCCAGGATGAGCACCAGGGAGGTGAGGTAGTTCGGAATGGCTTCCGTAATCCAGAGAATGAGGCTTGCGACGAAGATGCCCAGCATCGCGTAGTTCGCGCGGATGAATTCGTCCATCCCCAGCACCGAAAGCCGTTTCTGGGCTTTCTCGGCCAGGCTGGCGCTGTCCAGGGCCAGGTTGTCGATAAAGCCGATATGGCAGAACCAGGTGATCCAGACGAACGCAATGATGGCAAGCGGAATGCCCAGGCGGGACATCCACACTTCAAAGGTGGATTTCTGCATCTTGGGCAGTTTCTCCACCTTGTAATTATTCATATCGAGCGGATCGAACGCCGCCGCCTTTTTCTCTTCGGCCATTATTGCTTCTGGTAGCTTACTTTGTAAATCTTGCTTTCCTTGTCACAGACAAACCAGAACAGCTTGTGGGTGACGTCTTTGCAGAATCCCTCGGGCTTTTTCACGAAGGAAATGCTGATTTCCTGCAGTTTGGAGCCGTCGGTTTTGAGCTGGGTGAGTTTCTGCGTTTTGGCGTCCGTAATCCAGAGGGTGCCGTCCTCGTCATCGTAGTAGATGTCCGAGAGGCTGGTAGCCCAGGTGGCGTCGAAGGCCTTTTCCCAGGTGGCGGTGGCCATCGTGTATTTGTACACGCGCTTGGGGCCGCTCTGGTTGGCCACATACAGGACGCCGGGCCCGGCCGCGATGCCTTCGTAGCCCTGGTTTTCCTCATAGCCGGTTTCATCGGTCTCATTCGGCCCCTTAGGGAGAACTTCCGTCATTCCGGTGTGGTCTGCACTGAGTTTCCACACTTCGCGGAAGCGCTCCTCACAGAGGTAGATGCTGCCGTCGGAGGCCTTGGTAATGCCTTCCAGGTCCACCTTGCTCCGCCCGTCGGGATTGGGCATCGCGTTGGTCTTCTGGAGCACGCCCTCCAGGCTGAACTCCAGCACGTTTCCGTTGTCCTGAGCAATCAGGATGCCGTCTCCGGCCTCGTTCATACAGACGGCGGAGAGGCCGTCCAGCTTGGTGCTGTAGGACGTGGGCGTTCCCAACGTGTATTTCGTGACGTCGGCGGGAACAGGGTCGCCGCCGCCACCGCCCTCGTATGGCTCATCCTCGAGACACGCGCTCAAGGATGAGACCATAAGAAGACAGAGGAGTGTGTGATGCAAAACCTTTATTTCCAATTCTTGTAAGGGTTTTTCATCAACATCGAATTGAAGTACTTGGGGTCACCGGTCACTTCCTCGCCCAGCCAGGCAGGTTTGTCGAAGGGTTCGTTCTCGTCCTCCAGCTCCACTTCGGCCACAGTGAGGCCGTCGTTGTCGCCGTAGAACTCGTCCACTTCCCAGGTGTGCTTGCCGTCGGTGTTCTTCACCAGGTAGCGGGTCTTGTCGATGACGCCCGGTTCGGCCAGCTCCAGGAGGGCTTTCACGTCCTCCACGGGGATTTCCTTCTCCCACTCGAAGCGGGCGGCGCCGGAAGCGTTGCCGATTCCCTTGATGGTGATGAAGCCTTTGTCGCCCTTCACGCGGATGCGCACGGTGCGCTCGGGAACACTGCTCAGGTAGCCCTGGGTGATGCGGGTGGCCTTGAAGGCTTCGGCCTTGAAGTCACCTTTTACGAGGAACTTTTTCTCTATTTCCTGTGACATACCACTTCGTTGGCTAAAGGTTTGTCACTCATGCCGATGACGCGCTTGATGGCCTGCAGGTAGTTGATGTTCTCAACGCCCTCGAGGCCGCAGTCGGCCACCGTCTTTTTGATGTCCTCGATTTCCGTGGATTCGGAGTTGATGGTGACCACCTTCGCGCCGTTGATGAGGACGTTGCCCACCTCGCAGATGGTGTTGTTCACCATATAGCCGAAGCGCTGTTTGTGCACGCGCACCGCGGCGAGGTCCGGATTGGCCTTCACCATCGCGATGAATTCATCGTAGGTGTAGGTGTCCTTGGTGAGCTTCGGCATCTCCACCATAAAGGCGGGGAAGACTTCCTTCTCGAGGACTTCCTTCGAGATGGGGAACTCGCCCTTCATCAGGGGGTTCCACTGCTCGAAGCCGTCCACGGTCTGGACATAGGTCTTGATGTCCATCTTCCCGTCGCGGATCTTGGTGTTGTTGATGTCGTTCTTGGCGGAGATGATGTAGATCTCGTCGCTCTGGCGCTCCCATACCTTTTCGGGTACGGGAACGCTCAGGCGCGCCATCCTTTTGTGTGCCTCGCAGAAGCACTGTCCGAAGCTGCGGAATTCGAAGCGCGGCTTTGACTGTTCGCCGATCTTAAGTTCTGCCATAATATTAATTCAATTCAGTAAGTCCAACTACGGGTTTAGAAGAGTCTTCGGCGTTGGCGGCACCGGGCGTTGCGGCCGTGTGATACCATTTATCGAAGGCATAATCGGCCCCAACGCGGCTGTATGAGGCGGCACACTTTTCGGCATAACCGGTAAGGTTAAAGTAGTCCACCGCCTTTTTAGAAGGATTGTATAGAACGACTGTAACGTTTTTCTTGGCAGAGAGGCCGGAGGCGAAGACCAGCGTAGCGTCATACCCTTCCTGGGCCTCGCCGGTAACGACGACATCTTCGCTGTACAGCAGGAGGAGGGCGCCAGGAGCGAGTTTGTGCGTAGCTTGTGCCGTCCAGACGAGTTTTCCGTCTTTTTCGATATACATCCCATCGAGTTCCACGTCGGCACCACCGGTATTGATTAATTCAATGAATTTATCGTTTCCGTTGAGCTCGTTCAGTTTGATGGCCTTGTAGTTGGGAGGGGTGACGCCTACGGTGTAGTTGGTCTCTTTCGACGTCGTTACACCAGCGGCAGTTGTGAACTCGGTATGGTATTTCACAACAGTGCCCATCGGGAAGGCGGGAATGGTGGCGGCGTAGGCCCCTGCCTCATTTTTTATCATATCCTGAACCACTTCCTCGGCGTCGCCGGCGGTATAGAAGAGTTTGGCACTAATAATATCTACAAATGAGGAAACCATGGCCGTGATATCGACCGGAGTGGCGGCATCATAGGCATAGGTGTACTCTACTTCGTCGATGGCGGCGTATGGGTATATTTCGTCCTTCACACAGGCAGTGAGCGCCAACAGGGCTACAAGGGAAGCAAATAATATCTTTTTCATAAGGCTTTACTATTTTAGAAGTCGATTTCGAAACGAACGGCCAGCATGTGGTAGTCTACACCACCCTTTCCGGTGGGAGCCGCCACCTTGGCGGGATCCTTGGTGGGATTGCCATTGACATCGTTGCCAACGAAGAGCTTGCCTTTTCCGTTGGCATAACGGTCATTGTCATTGAACTGGTAGTTCAACTGCATCTTCACGTTGTTGGTGACCCAGTAGTTCAGGCCCACGGTGTAAGCCTGGGCGGCGCCACCCCAAACGTTGCCGCTGGTAAGGTTGCAGTATTCATAGCGGGCACACAGTTCAAGGTCTCCCCACTTTTTGCCGGGTTTAATCTTGGTGTATTTGCCGCCGTTGGCATCATAGCGCTGAGAACCGCCGAAGAGCAGGTAACCGGCCTGTGCATACCAGCCCCAGAATTTCTTGGGAGTGGGATCCACCGCATCGGGTTTGAAGGAAACGACATCCTGCATGAAAGCACCTTCGTAGCGGAGGCCCTTCCAGTGGCCGGTTAATTCCACAGTCCAGAGAAGGTTGTGGTGATAGCCGGGAAGGTCGTCCGTGTCGATGTATTTCTTGCGGTTGATGCTGGTGGAGTTGCGGGCGCTGGCGCGATACATGCCGTATTTTTCCTGGCTCGCTTTCGGGGTGCGGTAGGAAACGGCACCGCCGATGTGCAGGCTGGCATCTTCCATCTTGTACAACGGGCGGAAAACCACTTTACCGGTGAGGGAGTAGCCGGCGTTGTAACCAAAGTCCTTGTTGTTGTCGGCAATGTAACCCCACTCTTCGGAGCCGGCGATTTCCGGACCAAAGAAACCGGCGCTGGCCCAAATCCAGTCCTTGGCATACTTGGCGTTGATACCCACGTGGCGGGAGGGGGCCAGGGCGGAGCATACCATCGGGCGCTCGATGAACTGGAGGTAACGCGAGGTGGTGTTGCGCTGAAGGGAGAAGTTCTCCTTGAAGTTACCTACCTGAAGTTCCAGATTCGGGACGCCGGTGTAACGCAAAATGGCGTCTTTCAGTTCTACCAGGCCGTTGGCGAGGTCCATATCGAACTCTCCGTACCAGTTCTCGTCCACCTGGCCTTTCACGGCGAAACGCGCGCGGCGGATGCTCACTCCGTTACCAATCTTGTCGGCATAGGAAGGGGCGCCAAAGAAGACGGCGGCATCGGTCTGAACGCGGACATCGAACCACATCTTGTACTTGGAAGTAGGGGATTCCATGACCAAAATACCGTCCTGGGCCTCAACGTCCAGAACGTCGGATTGAACAGCCACGCCGTACTGATTGTACTTGGCGGCTTTCTGTGCAAAGGCTGCTGATGCTGCGACCAGCGCGATTACGAATACAGTGATTAGTTTGCGCATAATAGTGTTTAAAAATTGGTTACTTAGTGCGTGCGATTTCTAAAATTCTTTCAAAAGAATACAAAAATCTAAACCAAAGTTATAAAAACTTTGGCAAACTTGTACCATATTCTGGGAATAATTGCGCCTTACACCTCCGTGGCGGTGGCGAATTCGGAGAGGAAACGCATATCGTTCTCGAAGTAGTGGCGAAGGTCGTTCACCTGCCACTTGAGCATCGCGATGCGCTCCACGCCCATCCCGAAGGCAAAGCCGGAATACTTGGACGGGTCGATGCCGCTGGCCTTGAGCACGTTCGGATCCACCATCCCGCAGCCCATGATCTCGAGCCAGCCTGTGCCTTTGCAGATGTTGCAGCCTTTCCCTTTGCAGATGTTGCAGCTCACGTCTACCTCGGCCGAAGGCTCGGTGAAGGGGAAGTAGCTGGGCCGCATCCGGATCTGGGTGTCCGGGCCGAACATCTCGCGGGCGAAGAGCAGAATGGCCTGCTTGAGGTCCGCGAACGTAACGTCTTTGTCAATGTAGAGGCCCTCCACCTGGTGGAAGATGCAGTGGGCGCGGGCCGATATGGCCTCGTTGCGGAACACGCGTCCGGGGCAGACCACGCGGATGGGGACATCCTGCGTCTCCATCGTACGCACCTGCACGGAAGAGGTATGGGTGCGGAGAAGGAGCGGATTCACGTGACCGGTGCTCACGAAGAACGTATCCTGCATCTCGCGGGCCGGGTGGTTCGGCGGGAAGTTCAGGGCCTCGAACACGTGGTAGTCGTCCTCTATTTCCGGACCCTCGGCCACGTCGTAGCCAAACTTGCGGAAGATGTCCACAATCTGCTGCCGGACGATGGAAACGGGGTGACGGCTCCCCAGCGGGAAGGCGTCGCCGGGCATCGAAAGGTCCTCTTTCGGGGCGCCGGAGGCCACCGCGGAGGCATCGGCCGCAGCCTTCAGTTCCTCGATTTTGGCCTGGGTGTATTTCTTGAGCTCGTTGAGCTTCTGGCCGTACTCGCGCTTGAGTTCCGGGGCGATGCTGCGGAACTGCTCCATCAGGGCGGTCACTTCGCCCTTCTTCCCGAGGAAACGCACGCGGGCTTCCTCCGCTTCCTTCTGGGTGGCGGCTTTCAGATCGGCCAGTTCGGCCATAATTCTCTCAATCGCTTCCTTCATATTATTTCTTTTTCCTTTTGTCTCTTTCCTGCTGGGCTTTTTTCCCTCCGGACTTCCAGTATTTCTTCCACTGCTCCTCCGTGAAGAAGCGCCGGTAGCTGCTGTCGATCCGCTCCATCCACTTGTCCTGGACGCTGATGTACAGGTCCGTGTTCTCCACTTTCGCGCGCTGCATTCCTTCCAGTTCCGTGGTCATGTCGCGGAAATCGTGCGTGAGCGTGGAGTCCACGTAAAACTCCTGCCAGTACTCCAGGTCCAGAAGTCTACCGAGCCGCTGCACCTCCCGGTCCACCGCCTCCATCAGCTGTTTTTCCCTCTGCTCGGGAGTCTGCGGCTGCTGGGGTTCCTGCCCCCATGCGGTGAAAACCGACACGAGAGCAAACAGCGTAACGCTCAATAAACGATAAATTTTCATACCTTTGTAGGTTGATGTCAGACGACAAAATTACGCAATTAATCGAAAAAGCCCAAATGGATATGCGAAAAACCATTCTTCAGATAGCGTTAACAGCCCTTGCGGCACTGGCCTTTTACACTCCGGCAGGGGCCTGCACCAACGTCATCATCACCCGCGGCGCCACCCGCGACGGCTCGGTGCTGGTCTCCTATGCGGCCGATTCCCACTACCTTTTCGGCGAGCTTTACTATCGGCCCGCCAAGGACTGGAAGGCCGGAAAGATGCTGGAAATCTACGACTGGGACAGCAACCGCTACCTGGGCGACATCGAGCAGGTACCCCACACCTACCAGACAGTGGGCAATATGAACGAGCACCAGGTGATCATCACCGAGACCACCTGGGGTGGCCGGCCGGAGCTGGAGGACAAGAACGGCGGCATCGACTACGGCTCGCTCATCTACGTCACCCTGCAGCGGGCGAAATCGGCCCGGGAAGCCATCGACATCATCGTGGACCTGGCCAACACCTACGGCTACGCCTCCGAGGGCGAGACCTTCTCCATTGCCGATAAAAACGAAGCCTGGATTATGGAACTCATCGGCAAGGGGGTGAATATGAAGAACGGGGTGAATACGCAGAAGGGCATCGTCTGGGTGGCCGTCCGCATCCCCGACGGAGCCATCTGCGCCCACGCCAACCAGGCGCGCATTGGCAAGTTCCCGATGGACGACCCGGACAACTGCCTCTACGCGCCCGACGTGATTTCCTTCGCGCGGCGGAAAGGCTATTTCGAGGGCCTGGACAGCGAATTCAGCTTCAAGAAGGCCTACTGCCCCATCGACTTCGACACCGTCCGCGGCTGCGACGCCCGCGTGTGGAGCGCTTTCAATATCCTCACGGACGGCTGGTTCTCCTTCTACGATGAAAACGGCGATCCCGTCACCCGCGACGCCTTCAACTACCTGGACTATGTGCTGGGCCACAACCTGGACGGGGACCTTCCCCTCTATGTGTTCCCGCGCAAGAAGGCGGGCGTGAAGGAGCTGGCCGATGTGATGCGCGACCATTTCGAGGGTACGCCGATGGATATGAGCCAGGATATCGGCGCCGGCGGAAACGGCCTTCCCTACCGCTGGAGGCCGATGGAATGGGAATTCGACGGCAAGACCTACGTGAACGAACGCGCCATCGCCACCCAGCAGACCGGCTTCTGGATGGTGGGCCAGGCCCGCAACTACGTCCCCGACGTGGTGGGCGGCATCCTGTGGTTCGGCACCGATGATGCCGCCACCTCCTATCTCACGCCCATCTACACCAGCACCACCAAGGTGCCCGAGTGTTTCAAGGAAGGGAACGGCGACCTGCTGCATTATTCGGCCACCAGTTCCTTCTGGATCAACAACCGCGTCTCCAACGCCTGCTACAAGATGTACAACATTATGGCTCCGTACGTGCGTGCCAAGGCCGATGCCTTCGAATGGGAGCAGACGGAGCACAAGATTCATTCGGCCGATTCGATGGCCGTGGTTCTCTATAACGAGGCCGTGGTCAAGCTCCAGAAGAAACTCTCTGCGAACGGGGATGTGATGGTGTCCCGCACACCCTTCGCCAAGGTGACGAAATTCGTCACTGAATACACCGTAAAGACGGCTCAGGACCAGTTCAAGGCCTGGAAACAGCTGGAGGAAGAACTGCTGGTGAAGTTCATGGACGGCAACGTGAAGCCCCAGGACGAGAACGGGAACTTCATCCACTCGGAGCATAGCAAGGGCATCCCCGCCAAAGTGGAATGGCCCGGCTACACGGAGCTCTGGAAAGAGACCGTCTCCCAGGAGCACGGCGATCTTATCCGCGTGCCGTAGGCCTGCACCATACCTCCGTTAAAGCGCACAATCGTATCCTGGCGGTGGGTGAGTTTCGACAAAAAGTGGTTTTTTTGTCCATTTTTATCCACCGGCGGTGGGTGAGTTTCGACAAAAAGCGGGGTATTTGTCTATTTTAAGCCACTGGGGTGACACCCCGCGACCGCGAATGGTCGCAGGCGTTATCGCACCACAACCTCTCCGCCGGAAACGTCCACCGTTACGGCGGAGTCTTTTTTGATGCTGCCGTCCAGCAGATTCTTAGCCAGGAGGTTCACCAGTTCCCGCTGCATCAGCCGCTTGACGGGACGGGCGCCGTATGCAGGGTCGTAGCCGTGCTCGGTCATCCAGTCCTCGAAGGCCGGGGAGAATTCCAGCGTGATGCCGCTCTGGGAGAGTTTCGTCCGCAGGTCCGCTTCCTGGATGTGGAGGATTTCGCGGATATCGGCCTTGGTGAGCGGGTCGAACATAATGATCTCGTCGATACGGTTCAGGAACTCGGGCCGGACGGTCATCTTCAGCACGTCCAACACCTTGGCGCGGCACTCGTCCAACAGGGAACGGCGCGTGGCGATGGCCTGCATATCCACGCCGGTCACTTCCGGCAGTTTCTCCATATAGCCCTGGATGATATCGGCCCCGGCGTTGGAGGTCATAATGAGGATGGTGTTCTTGAAGTCCACGGTGCGGCCCTTGTTGTCCGTGAGGCGGCCGTCGTCCAGCACCTGCAGGAGCACGTTGAACACGTCCGGATGGGCTTTCTCAATCTCGTCCAGCAGCACCACGGAGTAGGGTTTGCGGCGTACGGCCTCGGTGAGCTGGCCGCCCTCGTCGTATCCTACGTATCCCGGAGGCGCGCCCACGAGCCGGGAAACGGTGTGGCGCTCCTGGTACTCGGACATATCGATACGGGTCATCATGTTCTCGTCGTTGAACAGGAACGCGGCCAGGGCCTTGGCCAGTTCGGTCTTACCCACGCCCGTGGTTCCCAGGAAGAGGAAGGAGCCGATGGGGCGCTTCTCGCTGGAGAGGCCGGCGCGGCTGCGGCGCACGGCATCAGCCACGGCGCGGATGGCCTCGTCCTGGCCCACCACACGCTTGTGCAGTTCGGATTCCATTCTCAGGAGCTTCTCCTTCTCGCTTTCCAGCATGCGGTTCACCGGGATGCCGGTCCATTTGGCCACCACCTCGGCAATGTCCCGGGGCGTCACGGCTTCCGTCACCAGGGGGTCCTTGATGGACTCGGCCTTGGCGGTGAGCTCGTCAATACGCTTCTGGGTCTGGGCCATTTTGCCGTAACGGATTTCGGCCACCTTGGCGTAGTCTCCGCTGCGCTCGGCCGTCTTGGCTTGGAGATTAAGGTCTTCCAGCTCCTGACGGGCCGTCTGCAGGCCACCAAGGATGTCCTTTTCCTCATTCCAACGCTTCATGAGTCCTTCCCGCTGGGCCTGCAGGTCTTTGAGTTCGGCCTCCAGTTTCTCCAGTTTGGTGCTCACACCCTCGCGCTTGATGGCCTCGCGCTCGATTTCCTTCTGGCGGATGGCGCTGTTGAGGTTGTCAATGGGCTCGGGGACGGAATTCATCTCCAGGCGGAGCTTGGAAGCGGCTTCGTCCACCAGGTCGATGGCCTTGTCCGGGAGGAAACGGGAAGTGATGTACCGGTGGCTCAGGTTCACGGCGGCTATGAGGGCGTCGTCTTCGATGCGCACCTTGTGGTGGTTCTCGTAACGCTCCTTCAGGCCACGCAGGATGGCGATGCTCTCCGCGGGGGAAGGCTCGTCCACCATCACCATCTGGAAGCGGCGCTCCAGGGCCTTGTCGGCCTCGAAGTACTTCTGGTACTCGTCCAGGGTGGTGGAGCCGATGGTTCTGAGTTCACCGCGCGCCAGGGCGGGCTTTAGGATGTTGGAGGCATCCATGGCTCCGGAGCTTCGGCCCGCACCCACCAGGGTGTGGATTTCATCGATGAAGAGGATGATCTCTCCGGCGCTGTCAACTACTTCCTTGACCACGCCCTTGAGGCGCTCTTCAAACTCACCTTGATATTTTGCGCCCGCGATAAGGGCACCCATGTCCAGGGAATAGACTTTCTTGGATTTCAGGTTTTCGGGCACCTGCCCGTTTACGATATTCTGGGCAATGCCTTCAGAGATGGCGGTCTTGCCCACGCCGGGCTCGCCCACCAGGATGGGGTTGTTCTTCGTGCGTCGAGACAGAATCTGCAGCACACGACGGATTTCGTCGTCCCGGCCGATCACCGGGTCCAACTTGCCTTGCGACGCCCTCTCGTTGAGGTTGATGGCAAAGCGTTCCAAAAAGTTACTGTTGTTCTGTTCCATATTTCTATTTTCTCCTTTGCCTTTTCCTTCATCAATCTTTGTTCCCCTTGCAACAAACTGACAAAATGGCAGATTTATTCCAAATAATTCGTATCTTTGCAAGACTATGGATTTACAAGCGCTAAAGAACAAATACGACATCATAGGCAACGACCCCGCCCTCAACGAGGCACTGGAGACGGCCGTGAAATTTGCCCCCACCGGCCTGAGTGTGCTCATTCAGGGAGAAAGCGGCGTGGGCAAGGAAAACGTGGCGCGCATCATCCATCAGTACAGCAACCGCCGGCAGGGACCTTTCTTCGTGGTCAACTGCGGCGCTCTGCCCAAGGAACTGGTGAACTCGGAACTCTTCGGCCACGTCAAAGGTTCCTTTACCGGTGCGGTGGACAACCGCAAAGGCTATTTTGAGGATTCCGACGGAGGAACCCTCTTCCTGGACGAGATTGCCGAACTGCCCCTGGAGTCCCAGGCCCTGCTGCTGCGCGTGCTGCAGAGCGGAGAGTTCCGCAAGGTGGGCTCCAACAAGGTGGAGCACACGGACGTGCGCATCGTAGCCGCCACCAACGTGCACCTGTACGAGGCCGTCAAGCGCGGCAAGTTCCGCGAAGACCTCTACTTCCGCCTCAGCGCCGCCCAGATCCGCATCCCCGCCCTGAGGGAGCGCAAATCGGACATTTACCTGCTGTTCCGCAAGTTCACCTCGGACTTCTCGGAAGTGAACGGCATGTGCAAGATATCCCTGAAGCCGGACGCCATCCGTCTGCTGGAGCAATACCGCTGGCCGGGCAACATCCGCCAGCTGCAGGGCTTCACGCAGTCCCTGACCGCCCAGCTTTCCCAAAAGGTAACCCCTACCCTTCAGCGCATTGAATTATCGGCCCAGGAACTCCTGCCGTTCATGCCGCTGGAAGAAGGGGAACCCATTCCCATGCTGTACGAAGGTCCCCAGCCGCAGCAGCCTTCGATGGGGGCCGATGAGCGCCAGGCCATCTTCAAGGCCATCCTGGACCTCAAGCAGGAGGTAGACACCCTCAAGGCCCGGATGGACCGCCGGGAACTGCCCGCTCCGGCCGTAGCCGCCCCCGCCCCGGTGGAGGAAGAGGCCGAATGGCAGGACCAGGAAGAGCAGCCCCTCCCCGTGGAGGAGCCGTCCCTGAGCGTGCGCCGGTCGGAAGAGGAACTCATCCGCCAGGCCCTGGAGAAATACCACGGCAACCGCAAGAAAGCCGCCGAAGAACTGGGCATGAGCGAGCGTACCCTTTACCGCAAACTGCCCCCCGAATACCGAAAGAAATGAAGCGCCTCGCCGTCATACTGACTTCGGCCCTGCTGGTCGCCTCCTGTGGAATTTACTCTTTCACAGGCACTTCCATACAGCCGGACGTAAAGACCATCTCCATCCCTTACGTGGAGTACAAAGCCCTGCGCGTGAACCCCAGCCTGTCCGGTGACCTTACCGACGCCCTGCAGGAGAAGTTCCGCAAACTCACCCGCCTGGAGCAGGTGGACCAGGACGCCGACCTGGAGCTGGTGGTGGAAGTGACCGGCTACGACGTCAAGGCCGCCGCCGTGACAGCCGATGAAATGGCTGCCCAGAGCCGCCTCACCGTAAGTGTGAAGATTACCTTCACCAACCACAAGTACCCGGAGGACGATGTCTCCCAGAGCTTCAGCGCATACGAAGACTTTGACTCGACCCTGTCGCTGGACTCCGTAGAATCCGGCCTCTGCGAATCCATCATAGACAAACTGGTAGAAGATATTTTCAACGCAACCGTAGCACAATGGTAGGCCCTGCCCGCATAGACATTCACGCCCTCAGCCTGGACGACCTGGTTGGGGTGATCAACCTGTATCCCTGGTATGGCGGCGCCCGCCTGGAGCTGTGCCGCCGGATGTCCCAGATGGGAAACACCTGGGAAGATGACCAGTACGCCCCCGAGGCCCTGTACCTGCCGGACCGCCGCCTGCTGGTCAAGCTGCTGAAGCAGTCCCGCCAGGCCGACTATTCCGACAAGGACGCCCAGGAACTCCTGGCCTCCTACCTGGAGCCTGCTGCCGCGGAGGTGAGCCAGCCCGCGCATCCCGTCCACGTGGTGGGAGGAGACTATTTCTCCCAGGCCCAGTACGACAACGTGAAGAAAGGGACGGACAACATCTTCTCCCGCTTTGCCGTACAGGTGCGCTCCGAAACCCCTTCCCAGGGAGAGGACCCTTCGCCCGTGGCAGACCGCTTTGCCACCGAGACGCTGGCCCGGATTTTCGCCGAACAAGGCCGTCCGGACGAGGCAAAACGCATTTATTCCCGTCTGATTTTGGATTTTCCGGAAAAAAGTGCTTACTTTGCAACCCTTATTGACTCTTTGGAGTCGGAAACAAGTATATAAATAGTAATAACATATGTCAACTGCATTTGTAATTTTGTTGGTCCTCATCATTATTGCGGCCATTCTCCTGATTGCGGTCGTCCTCCTTCAGAACGGTAAGGACGGCGGTCTCGCTACCAATTTCACTTCTGCCAACCAGACCCTGGGCGTGCGCCAGACGGCCACCATCCTGGAAAAAGCTACCTGGTATCTCGTGAGCTTTATCCTGGTGGTTTCCATCATCACCGTGTTCGTGAACCGCGGCAGCACCCAGAGCGGCACCAACGACGCCATCGGTTCCGGTATCGTGAACCAGGCCGAATCCGCCGCTGAGGAAGCCGCCACCGTGGACTTCCCTGTAACCCAGCAGAATCCCGAGGCCGAGGCCGAATAAGCCCAACAAGCAACGGTAAGTATAACTCCTGGTCCTACGGACCGGGAGTTTTTTTAATTTTTATTATTATATTTGTAATCCCGCATAAGTTTAAATGACATATGAAAAAATTCCTGATTTTCTTTGCCGCCACCGCTCTTACCGTGGCTTGTGCATCCCCCGAAAAGATGGCCAAGATGGCCGAAAACGTGAAAGTCACCTGCGAACCCGCCGTTCTGGAAGTGGTTGCCGGTAACGTGGATCCTGTGGTCACCGTAACCTACCCCAAGGATTATTTCAATCCCAACGTGGTGATGGAGGTTACCCCCGTGATCGTCTATGAAGGCGGAGAAGCCGCCATGAAGCCCTTCAAATACCAGGGCGAGAAAGTTAAGAACAACTACAAGGTAGTGGCCGCCGCCGGCCAGAGCGTTACCGAGCGCCTGCACTTTGACTATGTGCCCGGTATGGAAAAGAGCCACCTGGAGCTCCGCGCCAAGGTGGTAGCCGGCAAGAAGAGCATCAACCTGCCCACCAAGAAGGTGGCAGACGGCGCCTACACCACTTACATGCTGGTGAAGAAGGCCGGTAATGTTGCCTTCAAGAAGGACAACTACCAGGATGTGATCGTAACCTCCAAGGAAGGCCAGATCAAGTACCTGGTAAACAGCTCCGAGGTTCGCAATTCCGAGCTCAAGGGAACTTCCGTGAAGGAATTCCTGGCCGCCCTGGATGCCGCCAACGCAGATGAGCGCACCACCGTCAAGAGCACCGAGATTGTAGCCTACGCTTCCCCCGAAGGAGCCGAAAAGCTCAACAACAAGCTCTCCGGCAACCGTTCCGAAAGCGCCTCCAAGGCCTGGGACAAGCTCACCAAGGGCCACGAGACCCTGGATCCCACCGTCCGCAGCGTAGGTGAAGACTGGGAAGGCTTCCAGCAGCTGGTCTCCGAGAGCAACATCGAAGACAAGGAACTCATCCTCCGCGTCCTCTCGATGTACAGCGACCCTGCCGTCCGCGAAAACGAAATCCGCAACATGTCCCAGGTGTTCACCGCCCTCAAGGGTGAGGTCCTGCCGGAACTCCGCCGCGCCCGTCTCATCGCCAACGTGGAAACCAAGAACTACACCAACGAAGAGCTCCTGGACATCCTCAAGAACAATGAGAACATCCTGGACGAGGAGGCCCTCCTCCGCGTAGCCTCCGTGGCACAGGACAACGACCAGAAGGAAAGCATCTACCGCAAGGCCATCGAGCGTTTCGATTCCCCTCGCGCCCAGTACAACCTGGTGGCCCTGTACCTGAGCGAAGGCAAGGATGCCAAGGCCGAAGCCGGTATGGCTGAACTCAACGCCGCAGACCCCGATGTCATCAACGCCAAGGGTGTCCTGGCCCTCCACAAAGAGGACTTCGTACAGGCCGAGCAGTGCTTCCGCAAGGCCGGCACCCCCGAAGCCAAGAAGAACCTGGGCATCGTGCTCATCCTCACCGGACAGTATGAAGAAGCCGCTCAGGTGCTCAAGAACGTAGACGGCTGCTGCCACAACACCGTCCTGGCCTACATCCTCACCGACCAGCTGGACAAGGCCATGGAGAGCGCCCACTGCGGAGACCCCAAGGTCTGGTACCTGAAAGCCATCGTCGCCGCCCGTCAGGGCAAGGTCAATGAGATGAAGACCTTCCTGGAGAGAGCCTACAAGAACCCCGCTCTGAAGGCCCGCGCTTCCAAGGACATTGAATTCGCCGCTTACGACCTTTAAACCGTGAGAAACCGCCTGTTTGCTTGGGACATCATCTTCTGCGTCCTCGTGGTGCCGGGGATGATGTTCCTGTTTCCAGTCGCCGAGTGGCTTCAGTGGCATCCGGACTATGTATTCGGGTACCTGGCCTGGCTGGAAGGGGTCTGGTTTATGTGCCGCAAGGGGGTTGGTCCCCTGATGGCACAGGACCGGCAGGGCGTAGCGTTGGCCATCGGTTCCCTCTTCGTCATTGGCGTGGTCACCTTCCTGATGACCCTCACGCCTGTCAATTTCACCAGTCCCGGAGACACCTTCGGCAGCCTCAAACTGCACCAGCGGGCCATGTGGATCCTGCTCATCGCGGTGGTGGCGGCCAGTCTCCCGGAGGGCGCCCTGATGACCAGAAACAAGGAGCTCTCCACGGAAAAAGACCAGGAAGAAACCCGTGAAAAGGCCAAGACCGCCCTGGCTACCCGCAAGGCCGAAGCCTTCACCGACACAGGCGGAGACGAAATTCAAGTCAAAGCAGGATACCGTACGGTGCACCTTCCGCTGACGGCCATCCAATTCATCGAAGGCAGAAACAATTACGCTTGCTTCCATTTGGACCACCGGGAAGACGTGGTCTCGCAGATTCCGCTCAAAAACGTGATGGAAATGCTGCCGGAAGGCAAGTTCGTGCGCATCCATCGCTCTTACATCGTACCCGCCTGGCGTATCGAGAAGCGCACGGCGTCGGCCATTAAATTAATGGGGATACAGGAACCCCTTCCCGTGGGCCGCGCTTACAAGGAAGAGCTAAAATCAAACAAGTAAAATGGCAAAAAACAACAAGGATTTCTATGCAACCCGGTCTACGGCGTGGTGGAAAGTAGCCATCGCCATGATTGGGTCCTGTCTGTCCGGCGTGACCTTCGTGTCCGTGCCCGGAATGGTGGACGTGTCTCAGTTTGGCTATCTTCAGATGGTCCTGGGTTTCTTCCTGGGTTACCTGGTCATTGCCTTCGTGCTGTGCCCGCTGTATTTCAAGCTCAACGTGGTCTCCGTATATGAGTACCTGGACAAGCGCTTCGGAATGTCCGCCCATAAGACAGGCGCCTGGTTCTTCTTCATTTCCAAGATTCTGGGAGCATCGGCCCGCCTTTTCCTGGTGTGTGCCACGCTGCAGCTTCTGCTCCTGGGCCCCCTGGGCGTGCCTTTCTGGATTACCGTTATCCTTAGCGTTCTGCTGGTGTGGCTGTACACCGTACGCGGCGGCGTGAAGGCCGTGATTGGAATGGATATCTTCAAGACGCTGTGCATGCTGGCGGCCGTTGGTCTCACCCTGTTCCTGGTAGGAAAGGAAGTGGGCAAACTGGACACCACCTATATGAAAGTCTTCCACTTTGACGATATCAACCACCCGCAGTACTTCTGGAAGCAGCTGCTGGGCGGTATGTTCACCGTGATTGCGATGACGGGCCTGGATCAGGATATGATGCAGCGCACGCTGGCCTGCAAGAACGTGAGGGATTCCCAGAAGAACCTGATGGTTTCCATCCTGCTTCAGGCTGTGATGATTTCCCTGTTCCTCTTCCTGGGCGTGGCCCTGTACCAGTACGCCGGCCTGCACGGCATTACGGCCCGCGGTGACCAGCTGTTCCCGGAAGTGGCCTGGAACGGCGGCCTGCCCAAGATTGTGGGCGTCCTCTTCCTGGTGGGTCTGGTTATGGCCGGTTTCCCGGCCGGCGGCAGCGCCCTTACGTCCCTCACCACCTCCTTCACCATTGACATCCTGGGCGGAAAAGACAGCAAGCGTACCTGGATCCACAGCGGTATGGCCGTCCTGATGGCCGTGACCATCATCGTGTTCAACGCCCTCAACAATACCAGCGTCATTGACGCCGTATACCGCCTGGCCAGTTACACCTATGGTCCGCTGCTGGGTCTGTTTACTTTTGGGATGTGCTGCAAGCGCACCGTCAAGGACCGCTGGGTCCCCGCGGTGGCTATCCTCTCCCCCATCCTGTGCCTGGTGCTGGACCGCAATTCCGAAGCCTGGTTCAACGGCTATCACTTCAGCTATGAACTGCTTCTGATGAATGCCGCGTTCACCATCATCGGCCTGATTCTGATCAGCAAAAAGCAATAATATGAAAAAAATAATTCCTCTACTGGTTCCCCTACTGCTGCTGAGCGGTTGTCAGAACAAGGAGTACGACACAAACAACCTTGTTATGAAGGCCTCGCTCTTTGAAGAGGGAATTACCGTGCCAGTGGGGAATGCCGGTCCCTTCAACCTGGAACTCGTAATGCAAATCAAAGGGGTTGCGTCCCTTCTGGGTCCCAACCACGAAGCCGAATACGACGGAACCCTCCTTTGCAAGAGCGACTTCCCCCTGGGCAGAAAGAACCTATACCAGATTGTCACGGAGACCGCAGACCCCTCTCAGCCTTCCACTTATGAAATTGGGGACCGCTCCAGCTCTCCCAGCACCGTGATCACCCTGCTTCAGAGCTTCGGTTTCTGGGCGGTTGACCAGCACGTCTCCATCCGCGTCAACAATCCGCTTGACGAGGCTTATACCGTGGATGGAAGCGCTTTCGTGAAGTGCCAGGACACCAAGATCTGGCAAACCGTCTACGAAAAGACCGAGCCGCTGGATAAAGTGAGCATCCCCAGTACGCGCAGAGACTTCACGCTGATGAATCTGCATCTCCCGGACGAGGTTCACTTCTCTCCTTCCAGCATAGGCCTGAGCAATTACAAACTCAACCTTCCGGCCAACCTGACCAAGAAGATCATCGATCCCACCGAATCGGAGTTTGTCTTTTCCGGCAAGTTCACCTGCCACGTGGCCGCCGGTGAGAACGCCGAGATTCCGCTTAGCATGCTCGGAGCCCAGACGGTAACCGTCAACTTCGGCCTGCCCGTGGGCGCCTACGAGCTCAAGGAGGTGGAAGCTTCCTTTACGCTGGAGAACACCCTGCCCCTGCAGGTTACCCTTTCCAATCTTCATCTGATGACCGGCAAGACCCCGGCCATAGATGAAAGGCTGGAAGTCTCTCCGGAAAAGATTGTGGTTCTGGGCGGCTCTTCCTACGAGCCGGGCTCTACCCCTGTCACGCTTAAGATCAAGGCCAACCAGGGCACTATTCCCGACATTACGGGCATTTCCATGGATCTGGCCATCGTGTCGGCTCCCGGTCACGCCAAGACGCGCCTTTCCTTTAAACAAGGAATCTCTGTCAAACAGGCCAAAGCAACCCTCCGCGGCGGCATAACCCTTGGAATCCATGAGTAAGAAAACCCTCCTCTCGCTGGCAGCCCTGCTGGGCCTTGCCCTGTGTCTGCACGCCCAGACTTTCCAGGAAGGCTTCTTCCTCAGAGACTACAAGCTGGCGTACCAGTACAATCCCGCCCTGGCCGCAGACAGTGAAAACTTCCTCAGCGTGGCCCAGTGGCGCTCCCAAAGCTCCAATAACGTGGGCGCAAGCGCCTATCTGTATCCCACGGAAGAAGGCCTTCTCCTGGGCCTGAACTCCGCCATTCCGGCCGATGTTTTCCTGGGCAATCTGCCCGCACAGGACCGCAGCCGTTCGGAATTCAACTTCGGCCTGTTCTCCTATGGTTTCCGCACGCAGAACGCCTTCCATACGCTGGAACTGAACGTGCGCGGAAGCTACAATATGACGGTGCCCAAAGAACTGTTTGAGTTCCTCAAGCTGGGAGCCGGAGACTCCACTTTCAAGATGGGTGGATTCAATATGGGCGGAGGCCTTTTTGCCGAAGCCGTCTACGGCTACTCCCGCCGCCTCAACTCCTGGCTGTCGCTGGGTGTCCGGGCCAAGCTTCTGCTGCCCCTGTTCGGCGCCCAATACAACATTGACCGCCTGGATGTCACCACCACGGAAGACAAGGTGGAAGTGTGGCACCACGGAGACCTCTATCTGACCAACCTCACCACCCAGCTCAAGCCCAACGACAAGGGCTATATTGACCTGCTGTATTCCTCTTCTAAGGAGAAACTGGGCCTGCGCCCTTCCGGTGCCGGCCTGGCCGCAGACTTTGGCCTGGTAGCCACTCCGGTGGACGGTCTTACCCTCAGCGCCTCCCTGCAGGATTTCGGCTGTATGTTCTGGTATTACGGCAACCGGATGACGGCGGCCGGTCCCACTACGTTTGAAGGGCTGGATTTCGGATCTTTGGACAACATCAAGAGCGGCAACTTCTCCGAAAAGCTGAAGGCCGTGGCCAGCACCTTCCTGCAGACGATGAAGCCCATGCCGGCCAACAAGAAGTGGCTCTTCAGCCTCCGCTCCTTCCAGGCCAACCTGGGCATCAAGTATGAGATGCCCTTCTACCGCCGGCTGGCGGTGGGCGCTACGGCCCTTTACCAGGGCTGCACCACCGTGCCTTACTGGGAGACGCGCCTCGCCCTCGAGGTCAACCCCTGGAACTGGCTGGATGTGACGGCCACTTTCGGAACCGGCGCCTTCGGCCCCGTCTTTGGCGTGGCCGGCGCTGTCAAGGTGTACAAGTTCCGCCTCACCGCGGGCTTGCAGGATGGCTTCGGAGGAACGATTCCTTATACGTCCACTCCGCTGAAGGCCAACTTCAAGTCCTTTACGATAGGCCTGACTTACGATTTGTAGGAAACTATAAAGTACGGAGGGAGTTCCATTCCTGGGAACCCGCCTTCCGGGTCAATACTTCTCCTTTGTTACGGGCGGTCATCCAACCGCCCGTTACGTTACTCAGGAACACCAGGCGGAAGTGGTGGATGCCTTCTTCCAGGACCAGGGTTCCGTCGTGACGGTAGTTCTTCTTGACCTCTGCGCGGTTGTCCACCACCAGGCGGCCGTCTATCCAAAGCTCGTCGTACAGGGTGCTGAAATACCAGGTATCCGTGGACGAGACCTTGAAATAACCCTCCGCCTCAGCGGCGAAGAACTGCGGATTCTGCATATTGTAGTCCGGCGGGTAAATCTTGGGGATCTCCCGCAGGCTTCCAATCTGAACCGGCGTCCAGACGGCGTCCTGGGAGATATCATAGGGAATGCGGAAAGCACCAACCGTGCTGCGGCAGCTGATGCCCTCCGGGTTCTCCGGATGCAGCGCCGGGATGGGCTGCATCTTTTCCAGTACGATGTCGCGTACCAGACTTCGTTTTCCATAGCTAGTAAGGGATGCAATGCGCAGCAGTCCACTTTCCGTCACAGTGATGGGGCCTTCATAGCGGGCCGATTGGGCCGAAGGTTCGCTGCCGTCCAGCGTATAGACCATGGTCATAGGGCGGGAGGTGGTGAACTCCAGAACCGCCTGGTCCTGGAAGGCAATCTGGCTGCAGGAGCCGCCGGGCTGCTCCGGGAGCGGCATATGGTAGGCCACGCCCTCGGCGTCCAGCCGGGCGCAGGCGGCGTCCAGGCGGGCGCAGAAATCCGCGAAATCCTTCTTCTCCAGCGGGGTCCAGGCCGTTTCGGCCACGGCGAACATCTTGGGGAAGGTGAGGTAATCCCTCATCCAATCGCTGTAAATATACTCGCTCCAGAGGTTGCCCTGTACGCCCAGGATGTGCCGGGCTTCTTCCTCCGTCAGTTCGGCGGGAACGGGGTTGTAGTCGTAGGGCACCCGCAGGACGGAGTGGTGGGCGTAGCACTCGGGCTCGGCCTTGGGGTCTCCCTGGTAGTGGTTCAGGTACAGGCCGCCGCTGCCGGGGGTCATAATCACGTCGTGTCCTTCCCGGGCTGCCTGGATGCCGCCCTGCTCCCCTCGCCAGCTCATCACGGTGGCATTGGGGCTCAGGCCGCCTTCCAGAATCTCGTCCCAGCCCACGAGGCGTTTGCCGTACTTCTGGAGGATCTTCTCCATCCGTTTGACCGCATAGCTCTGCAGCTTTTCCTCGGCGGTGAACTCGTCATCGGCCACCAAGCCTTCGGCCTTGATGCGGGCCTGGCAGGCGGGGCAGGTCTGCCAGCGGATCTTCTTGCACTCGTCTCCTCCGATGTGGAAGAACTCAGAGGGGAAAAGGGCCGACACCTCCGCCACCACGTCTTCCAGGAACTGGAAGGTGAACTCGCTGCCGGGGCAGAGGACGATGTCCGGGGAGCCCCAGGTGTAGAAGTTGCCCACGGGCTGCTTCTCGCAGGAAAGCTCGGGATAGGCGCGGATGGTGGCCATGCTGTGGCCGGGCATTTCAATCTCCGGAACCACGGTCACGTGGCGCTCGGCGGCATAGGCCACCACCTCCCGGATCTGGTCCTGGGTATAGTAGCCCTCGGTTACCGTGCCGTCAAACTCTACGCGACGGGCTCCCACCTCCGTGAGGCGGGGATATTTCTTGATCTCGATACGCCAGCCCTGGTCGTCGGTCAGGTGCCAGTGCATCCGGTTGATCTTGTACCGGGAAAGGATGTCGATGTACTGCTTGATCTTCTCTACGGAAAGGAAGTGACGGGAGGCGTCCACCATAAAGCCGCGCCAGCGGAAACGCGGATAATCCTTAATCTTGACACAGGGGATCTCCCCGTTCTGCTCCAGCTGGGCCAGCGTCTGACGGGCATAGAAGAGGCCGGCCTCCGTGGAAGCCACGGCCTTCACGCGCGTGCGCGTAACCTCTAAGGTATAACCTTCTTCCGGCAAGCCGCATTTGGGGTCCAGTCTGAACTCCATCTTGCCACGGCTCTTCTCGGTAACAATAAAAGAACCTTCCTTCTCCTGCATCTGGGCAGGGGCAGGAAGGATCTGGGGGGCAAGCGCCAACAGGAGGGCTAGAAGTTTTATCATTTCATCAATTTTCTCACAATCTGACCTATTTCGCTATTTTCGTGGATGCCGGCAAACTGCTCGGCCCCGGGACCGAAGGCAAAGACGGGCACCATAATGCCGTCGTGTCCCTTGGTGGAGAAGTTCACCTTGACGGTTCTCTCTTCCAGGCTGCCCTTGAGAAGGGTGAGACCGCCGGTGCAATGGTCGGCCGTTACTACCACAAGGGTTTCGCCGTCCTTGGCGGCCCATTCCAGCACATAACCCACCACTTTGTCAAAATCGAAGAGTTCCTCCACCATCGGGCCCACCTTGTTGCGGTGTGCGTAGTCGTCTATCTGGGAACCTTCCACCATCAGGAAGAAACCTTTCTTGTTGTCCAGCATCTCGATGGCCTTCTTGGTGGTTTCCATCAGGACGGGACCGCGGACCGTCGAAGGGGACATATCGTATTCAGCAAACAGGCCCAGGAATTTGTCTCCCTTGGCACCGGCCACGTCTTCCAGCTTGTCCACAAAGGTGTAGCCCTGGGCTTTCATCTCGTCAATGAGGTTGCGGCGGTCGGAACGATGGACCCAGAAATGGGTGCCGCCGCCGGAGATGAAGTCCACGTTGGCGTTGACATACTGGGCGGCCAGGCCTTCCTCATCCTTGCGGGACTCGCCGTGGATGCAGAAATCGGCCGGAGTGGCATCGTTGATGCGGCAGGTGACGGTGACACCCGTCTTCATACCCTTGCGCTTGGCATACTGCAGGTTGGACTCCACGGGAAAGGCATTCTCATCGATGCCGATATAGCCGTACTTGGTCTTCTGGCCAATGGCCAGGGCGGTACCGCCGGCGCAGGAATCGGTAATGAGCTGGTTGGTGGCATAGGTACGGGAGGCGCCCAGAACGGGCATCTGCTCCGTCATATTGAGCTTGCCGCCGTTGGCCACCCAGCCCACGTTCACCTGTTCGAAGCCCATTCCGTCGCCAATCATGAAAATGACATTTTTGATCTTCTTGCCGCGGGGCTGCTCTACCTTAACAGTCCTATAAGGGACCTCTACCGTGTATTGGTCATCCTTGCTGAAGTTGTACGTGGCGTGCTTGGAACGGTTCCGGTCCAGGGAATCGGGGGTCTGGGCGGATGCAAAAACGGCGATACCAACCAAACCTATTAAAGAAACAACTATCTTTTTCATCTTGAAACTTATTCTACAATTGCATTCCAACCTTCAATCTCGATCTGGGCGTCCTTGCAGCCCTCCGGGAGCGTGCACTCGATGGTGCGGGTCTCTCCGGGCAGGAGCGTGAAGAAGTTGTCCGTCCAGAACGTGCCGGGGATGAGTTCACCCTTGGCGTTCTTGGCCTTGAGGATATTCTGGTAAGCCAGGGTTTCTCCGCGGTTGACCAGGGTGATTTCGTAGCCCTTTCCGGTCTTCCGGACCGTAGTGCCTACCACCGTCTGGGGAAGATCGCAGACATAACCGATGTTGGCATACTCCAGGATGGGGAGGCCCCACCAGTCGGCCTTTTCCCAGTCATAGACATTGTTATTGGCGGAAATGGTGTAGAAGTTATTGCCGAAGGCCTTTCCGTCGGGGGTGATGAGTTCCAGCACCACGTAGCAGGGGCCGGTGATGTTTTCAAACACCTTCAGGGGCTCACGGACCTTGCTCTCCACCTGCTTGCTTTCCTGGCGGAGAACCGTCTTTCCGTCGATACCGTAAACCAGGAGGTTGGCCGTGAGGACGCCGGCGTTGTCCACCACGTCATTCACCAGGTAAGCGCAACGGTCCCCATAATTGTACACCAGCTGCAGCGGACGCAGGGCCTTCTTGACGCCATAGTAACCGGCGGTGGGGATGCCGTACCAGTCGTAGAGCTGCCAGTAAATGCTGGGCCAGGCGCTGTTGAGCATCCACTGCACAATGCCCGTAGCGTTGGGAACATTGCAGCGGAAAGCCTCGAACATGGCACGCTCGGTGTTGTAGTCCATGGCGTGGGCGCGCTTGACATAGTCTTCCAAAGTTTCGGCCTTTCTGCCGTACAGACCCTCCTGGGCCCGCATCTGGAAGGCAGGGGTATTCATATGGGACGCGGAGGAAGTGCAGTGGTAAGCCCAGTTCTTGCCCATAGGCCAGAGCTGCTCCTCACCGATCATACGGCGGAGGCTCTCCACCTGCGGCAGGTTGAGGCCGGGGCCGGTTTCCGTGTTGAAACCGAAGGCGCCGCCGCACTCCGTATCAATGTACCAGTAGTCCGGGCCGACAAACTCGTAGGGGCCTTCCATCTTCATTCCGGAAGGGCCGGCCAGGCTGGTGAGACCCTTGGCAGAGCAGATATAGGGCCGATATTCCAGTTTTTCATAGAGGGCCAGGTATTCCTTCTCCAGACGCTCGTTGGGGATGCGGTCACTGCCGGTAAGCCAGCCGATCAGGGACGGGTGGTTGCGCAGGCGGATGATCTGGTCCCGGAAATAGCGCACGGCCAGGGCCTCGGAACGAGGGTCGTTGATGCAGCCGTAGCCGCGGGTTTCGGGCAGACCGCAATAGTCCATCCATTCCCACTGGCAGCTCCAGCCCACCAGGGCCATGATGCCCATCCGGTCGCAGAGGTCGTAGATTTCGTCGTCCTTGCCCCAGATATTCTCAAAGCGGATGCAGTTGAGGCCCATATCGCACACCAGGTCCATCTGGGCCTTGAGGCTTTCGGGGGTGTCCTGGAGGAAGATGTCGTCTGTCCAGCCGCCGGCCTTGATGAGGACCTCCTTTCCGTTGAGGATGAACTGGCGGTGACCGTTTTCATCCACGATACCCTCAATCTTGCGGATACCGAAATCGGCGCTCTTCCCGTGGCTCACCTTGCCGCCGTTCTCGAAGGTCACATCCAGGTGATACATCTCCGGGGAACCCATCTCGCGGGTCCACCAGATGCGGGGGTTGTTCACCGTCTCGGTCACCCTAACAATGCGGGTGTCCTTTGCGGGGATCTGGACATCGGCCTGGAAAGAGCCGCTGTCATAGACGCCCTTCACGGTACCCTCCACAGGGTTCTCGCTGCGGTTGACCAGGGTGACGGCCACCTCTATCTCTGCGCGCGTAAGGTCTGCAGGGTCCACGATGGGCTTCACGAACACATCCTGAACCTGCACGTCCGGGGTGGAGATGAGGCTCACGGGCCTTACGATACCCATGCTCTCGTCCAGGGGACGGGGGTTCCAGTCTGCGAAGCCGTGGTTGAGGTCTCCGCTCTGGGCGCGGCGCAGCGTTACCTTGAGGGTGTTGTTGCGCTGGGCCAGGTCCGTAATGTCGAACTCACGGTTGCTGAACGTGCCGAAGGTGGTATCGGCCGAAGCAATCTTGACGCCATTGAGTTCTACGTCGGCGTAAAAATTCAAACCTTCGAAACGGAGCACGTGGTGCAGTCCCTGGGCCGTCTTGAACTGCGTGGTAAACACCCAGGGCTTGTCAAAGGGGGTCTTGTCCAGCTGCTTGTAGTGGTCCAGATCCAGGATATTCTCTCCCAGAGCGCCGGCCTCGTTGAGGGCGCCCACTACCGTACAGGGAACGGTAACATCATACTTCTGGGCAGACCCTTCCTGCTGGAGGGTCCACTGTTTGAGGCCTTCGCCCTTAGGGCTGCAGGCAGACGTAAAAAGCATAAATGGAAGAAGCATCAGTAGGTAAAGGATGCCGGTTCCTTGGGGTTTGGATCCGAGTGTCATTAAATTAATTAGGTTAAACCTCTGCAAAAATAACGCGGGAGCGGCTCCCCAGAATACGACTTTTGCGTATTTCTTACCGCAATTTGCGCAAATGTGTGGTTCTGTACTCGGTTGGAGTACATTTCATAATGGCCTGAAAGCGTCGCGTGAGGGTTTTGGCATCCGGTTCATCCATAGTGGCGGCCAGGTTGGCTATGGAATCGTCGCTGGACAGCAGGAGGTCGGCAAAGTACTGGATGCGCTTCCGCATGATGTACTGGTAAACGGACATACCCGTAGCACTCAGGAAGCGCTGCTCCAGCAGGCGGCGGGACAGGGGGACGTGCTTGAGGACATCCCTCACCTGGATCTTGTGCCGGATGTTGTCGTGGATGAATTCCAGGGCGGCGTGAATGGCCGTATCGGTGGTGGCCACGGCATTGGAGGAGCGGCGCAGCACCAGCTTGATGGGCTGCATCACCACGTCTTCTCCGGAATAGGCGGGGTCCTTCACCATATGGGCGATCATCCGGGCCACCTGATAGCCTCCCCGCTCCATTCCCACGTCGATGGAACTGATGGCGGGCTGGGACAGGTTGCAGGCCACCTCGTCGTTGTCCACTCCGATGATGGCCACATCATAGGGCACGCGGATGCCGTAGTTGTTGCACGTCTCGATGAGCAACGTGGCCTGGGTGTCGTCCGACGCCATGATGCCCACCGGCTTGGGCAGGGAAACCAGCCACTGCCACACCTTGGGCTGATCGAAATTCCAGAAGAAGTTCTCCCCGCGGATGCGGTCTCCGGAGTCAAAGGATTCCGCCAGGCCGGACTCCTCCAGGCGCTCCTGGAAGCCGGCGCGGCGGCCGTCGCTCCAGACCACGCCGCGGTAGCCGAAGAAGGCGAAATGGCGGAAGCCGCTCTCCAGGAAAGCATCGGCCGCCATTCGGCCCATCTTTTCATAATTGGCCGTCAGGTTGGGAATGTCCGGGAACAGGCGGATGTTGTCCACCGCCACGGCTACAATGCCGTTTTTCCGGAACTGGGACACGGGATCCTGCGGATCGAACTGGCCCAGGACAGCATCGGCCCTCCACTCCCTGGCCCAGGAAAGTACGCCGGAAAAGCCGTGCTCCTGCTTGTAGGACGGGGGCATACGGCGCACAATCCAAGGTTCTCCGCTGTCCTGCGAATACAGGTGGATGCCGCGGAGAACCCGGTAAGCGAACTGCTCGGTAAAGTCTCCTATGTAAAGGAGCCTCATACTTTACTTTCTCTTGTTTTTGGGAAGGATGTAGCGTACGTAACCCACCTGCACGCCCAGCATATCCATGTCACGGGAGATGTTGAAACGGTTCATGGTGGCTCCGGAGAATTCGTCCTCGGCCTCGGCGTCCTTGGTGGTCCAGTACTTCTCCTGACGGCCACGCTGCCAGGCGGCGCCTACGATGGGAATGCTAAGGGTAAGGACGCTGTTGTCCTTGAGCTTGACGGCCAGGCCGCCGGCAATCTTGAGGCCGATGTCCAGGGAACCCGTCAGGCGGATTTTCTTCACTTCTCCGTCTTTGGAAATAGGATAAGACCGGGTTGCGCCGTAGTTACCATAGAGGCGGCCTTCGGCAAAGACGCCGAACATATCGCTGCCAAACAGAGAAAGGTAACGGCGGGCGGTCAGGGCCAGACCGGCCTTGTGATGGTTCATATGACGGCGGGAGATGATGATGTTCAGATTCTCTTCGGAAGCTTCGGCGCTCAGAATGTCACGGAAGTCCAGCCCGAGGTTGGTGTCCACGGCGTAGCCGGTGTAGTTGAGGCGCACGCCCAGGGAGAAGTCATCGGACAGGAACCAGGCGAAGGAAGGAGCCACGCTCCAGGTCTGCAGTTTTCCCTCACCGATATTGAGCAGGGACAGGATGGAATAACCGTCTCCGGCGTTGTCTCCGGAAATGCCGAAATGGCGGTAGGAACCGCTGATGCCCCAGGCGCGGCCACCTTTGGCCAGGAAGGCCGTCTTGGGCTTTTCAGGATCACTGAAACGACTCAGTGCCTTGTCAACGATGTTTTGGGAAAAGGCCGATGCGCATAATAGCATCATAGCGGACACAAGGATAGTTTTTTTCATGGTCTATAGTGTTTGCGAGTGCAAAGTTAGCATTTTTTTGCATCTTGCTAGTTTGTAGAATGTTTCCTATCTTTACGAAAAATTAATACACTATGAAACTAAACGACCCTTTTGTTATTACCATCAGCCGTGAAATCGGTACCGGTGGCGGTTCCGTAGGCATTAAACTGGCAGAAAAGCTCAACGTCCCCTATAGCAACAAGCAGCTCATCCAGGCACTGGAAGAGAAGTTCAACCTCAACAGAAAGGGTATCGAGCACCTCAAGAGCACCAAGAAGAACTGGTTCAAGGACCTGTTCGAGCAGGTTGCCCCGGCTCCCAAGGCCACGATGAAGGTGGGTGACTACACCTTCTCCCGCGAATTCCAGGATACCGTAACGGTCCAGGACATCTTCGAGGCCGAAAAGGAAATCCTCAACGCCATCGCAAACGAAGGCTCCTGCGTCATCACCGGCCGCTCCGCCTTCTTCGTGCTCAAGGACCGTCCCAACAAGGTGGACATCTTCATCACCGCCTCCAAGGAAAACCGCATCGCGAAGGTGATGGCCAAGCAGAACCTGACCCGCGAAGATGCCGAGAAACTGGTAGAGAAAGTGGACACCGGCCGAGACAACTACGTCAAGCGCTTCACCGGCCTCAGCCGCTACGATATGCGCAACTACGACCTCATCCTGGATATGGACTACCTCACCGAGGATGAAGCCGTAGAAAAGATCCTGGCCTTTATTGAACGGTAATCGGCCCTTTACTTGTCGTCCTTGACAAGGTGCACGTCGCACTGCGGGAACGGGATGGTGATGCCGGCCGCATTCAGCGCTTCGTAAATCACTTCCTTGGCGCGGTCGATGTAGCCGATCCTTTCGGGCACCAGCACATACTGCTTCACGGCTATCTCTACTGCGCTGTCGGCCATATCGTTGACCACCACGTTGATACCGTACTTGGGATCCACGATCTCGCGGCCATAATTGTCTTTGGTTCTTATCTTGTCCATGGCGGCCACCAGCGCCTCACGGACCTTCTTGACGTCGGTGCCATAGGCCACGCCCGCGATGATCTTGGTGAACTCGTAGGAGTTGTTGCGCGTAAGGTTGTTGAAGTTCTTGCCAAAGAGGGAGGCGTTGAGGAAGGACATCTCCGTCCCGTCCAGCGTTTCCACCACCACGCACTGGTAGTTGATGGCCACCACCCGGCCGCGAACGCCTTCGCATTCAATCCAGTCTCCTACCCGCAGGCGGCCGCCCATGAGCTGGATACCATAGATGAAGTTGTTCAGGATATCCTTGAGGGCCAAACCGATACCGGCCGATAAACCACCGGCCACCAGGCTCAGGGATCCGGTAGGAATCTTCCAGACCACCACCACCACAATTACATAAGACATCCACACCAGCACGCTGATGATGCTGTTCCCCAGGGACAGGTTGATTTCGTTGTCCCGGATGGAGGTACGTTTGTGCTTGCGCATGAAGGCGGCATAGCGGACATACTGCCAGATGGCATGGATGGCCCGGTTGAAGTAACGCAGAACAAAGAACAGGATGGAAAGGCCGATGATGCTTGCGCCGGAGATGCGGAGCGTTTCGAACCCCTCCTTGCTCATGAGCTGGACGAAAGGGATATTGAAAATCTTGTCGTACAGGTCGTCAAAGTCAAAGACGTCCAGCGACATGTGGATGCAGAACGGAAGGGACAGCAGCACCATGGCCGGAATAAGGACTTGCCGGATGAAGTCGTAGAACCAGGTGGCGCCAAACAGGAGAGACTCCCGGTCCGCGCCCGACACATACGTAATCCGCTTGCGCAGGGCCTCCACCCGCTTGTCCAGCCTCCTCTGCTTGTAGCGATCCATCAGGTCTGAGATACAGAAGATCGTGAGGATTACGGCCAGTTGGAAGTACCACCAGATCAGGACGAGCAGCGACACGAACGTGTAGCCGAAGAAGGCCCCGATAAAGGCCATGAGGTAGATGGCCAGCGAGGTCCAGCCCAGGACACTGTCTATGGCGGTGGCCTTCCCGTTTTCCCGGATACAGAAGAACAGCTGCCGTAACACGGCGAAGGCAAGGATGGGCGGGAAAAGGAAATTCATCAGCCGGTCCGGCACAAAGGAGATGCGGCAGACGATGATGATTAGCGCAATGAGGAAGGTGGGAATATAGAGGACCAGGCAGTGCGGACTCTGCTGGGGCTTCACCCGCAGCAGCAAGGAGCCTGTGATGGCCAGCAGCAGCCACAGGAAGGTATTGATATTCTTGGCACTCAACTGCACATACTCATTTCCATGCACGCCAAAACCCAGCACCAGGAAGTACAGGAACGTACCCACCAGCACCGAGAACAAGGGCATCTGGTTCAGAGGCAGGTGGCGCTTGATCTTGGGAATGCGGCTCAGCAGGAGCAGAAGGAAGAACGTGAGCACCCAGAAGAGGACCAGCGCCACCAGCTGCACCACGCTCACAAGAACCAGAACGGCATTGGCGCCCTTGCTGGACAAGCCGGAAAAAAGGTCATCATCGTCGTCGTCCTCCTCCTCGGCATCGGCCGGAGTCTCTTCGTTAAGTTCCTCAAAGTCGTACTGGGCGTGCAGGGCCACCTTTACCTTTTCCCAAGCGGCCCGGGGCGCCGCCAGAATTTCCAAGAAAGGAGTCTGGCCGTCCAGGAACACATATTTCTCCAGTTCACCATAACGGGACTGGGCATAGTCGTACGCTTCTTTCATGCGCAGGTAGGCGGCCTGATAATGCGTGCTGTCCGCTATAATGTGGGTACGGTTGTGGGCCTGCTTCTTCAGGAGCTCGGAAGCATACAGGATACAGGTGTCACGGTAGACCTCTCCCTCAGCATCCAGAACAAAGGGGGACGAGAGCGAATCCTTGACGGCAATCCGGATGACTTCCCTCTCCAGGGTGGAAGCCAGTTCGGATAAATGCTGGTCCAGGGAATCGTTGTGATACATCAGGCTGTCCGGAAGGATCTCCACTTCTATCTCCGTCATCACCGGAGGGAGCCGTCGAAGAGCCTCCACCAGACGGGCATAACGGTCTATTTCTATGTTGAGATCATTGACAATTCGGTCGTACGGCCTCCTGTCCCTGCTGAAGTCCTTATAAGCCGTGGTAACCTTATTCAGGGCATAGGCAAGGTCGAAGGTCATTTCCTGCTCCTGGGTATACAAAAGGATGGACAGTTCGTTGGACGCAGAGATTACGTCCACCATCCGCTGGTGCTGACGTTCGTATTCCTTTTCAAAGAGTTGCTGTTCCTCCTCGCTTTGCTCCAATACCATCTTAAGCTCGGAACGCAAGTCCCGGAGTACGTCGGTCAAAGGCTGCCCGTTCACAATGGACAGCACCGGAATGGCAAAGACAAAAACAGCAAAGGCAATGGTCAGAAATCTCTTTTTCATTTGGGAAAACTTTACTACTGGCGATAAAGTTACTTATTATTATCCTACTTCGTATTGCCCCTTTTGGCTTCAGAAGGGAGGTATCCGTATAGTTCCTTGTAACACTTGCTGAAGTAACGCGGCGAGGTAAAGCCCACTTCGTAGCAGATTTCCGATACAGAGAGTCCGCTCTGCATAAGCAGCCTCTCGGCGTGGCGGAGCCGGATCAGTTTGATGAATTCAGACGGCGTGCTGCCGGTTGCGGAGACCAGGCGGCGGTAGAGGTTGGCCCTTGACATTCCCATTGCATCGGCCATCTGCTCCACGCTCAGTTCGCTCTCGACGATGTTCTCTTCGATAAAGGCCGTCACTTTGTCAACGAAATGGCGGTCTACGGAAACCACTTTCCTTTCCTCGATGCGCGCTTTCAGCTTGCCGGAGGTGTCTATGCCGGTCTGGGAGACCAGCAGGGCTATGTGCTCCTGGAGCACCTTGATGTCGAACGGCTTGGTGAAGTAGTCATCGGCCCCGCAGTCGCGGCTGATCTTTTCGTTTTCGTCCGTAAGCCGGGCCGTGAGCATCACCACGGGGATATGGGTGGTCGCCGGATTGGCCTTGATCCGCTGGCAGAGCTGGTTTCCGTCCATATTGGGCATCATCACATCCGTGACTACGATATCCGGACGAAGGGTTTCCATCTTCTCGAGGGCTATCTCTCCGTCGGTAGCCGTATTTACATTGTAATCGGAAGAGAGGACGCCCGAAAGATAATCCAGGAAATCCTCGCTGTCATCTACAAGCAGCAGGTTGATTCGCTTGGCGGCCGACGGTATGGGACCCTCCTCTGCAGGAGTATCCTCCCGGGACAGGGAGCTTTTCACAAATCCTTCCCCGGAAGCCTCGCACTCCCTGGCGGGAAGGGTCACCGTGAAGGTGGCGCCGCCTCCGGGAGTATCGGATACCTCCACCCTTCCTTCGTGCATGGAGACATATTCCCGGACAATGTTAAGGCCGATTCCGCTGCCTCCCTTGTTGGCCGATCCTTCTCCTTGCCAGAAACGGTCGAACAGATGCGGCTTTTCCTTGTCCGGAATGCCCTTTCCGTTGTCGGCCACCTTGATGACGGCCTCGTTTCCTTCCAGGAAAAGATCTACATTCACCCTTCCTCCTTCGTCCGTATATTTGATGGCGTTGCTCAGGAGGTTGGTCACTACCTTTGTGATCTTGTCCTCGTCGTAGAGCATATCAATCCGGTCTTTCGAGGTGCGGAAGGTCAGGATTATGCCTTTTTCCTTCAAAGCAAAGAACTGTCCTACCGAAGAACAGACCGTGTCTACCAGATTGGCCTTGGTGAAATGGACGCTCTGGGCATTCATCATCAGGCCCCTCAGGTCCAGCATCTGATTCACCATATCCAGCAGTTTGCGGGCATTCCTTTCGGCTATGTTCAGATTTCCCTTGACCTGCGCATCCTGCTCCTTCCCAATGGCTTCCGAAAGCGGAGAGAGGATGAGGGAGAGAGGGGTGCGGAGTTCGTGGCTGATATTGATGAAGAAGACTTGCTTCATCTCGGAGATGGCCTTTTCTTCCCTTTCTTCCCGGCGTCTCCGGCTAATCCGGGCGAGGACCAGGAGGGTTCCCAGCAGCAAAAGGGAATACAGGAGGATGGCCGGGGCGCTTCTGTACCAGGGCGGACGGACCGTGATGTCCAGGCTGCTCACCGGGCCGGAAGCGTTGCCTTCTGCATCGGCAATGGCTACCTCCAGTTTCATTCGGCCGGATTCGGCATTGGCAAACTGCACCACCGGCATTCCGTCCGGCGTAGGGGTCCACTGGCTACCGTCCGTGCTGAAGATGAACCGGGGCTGTCCCGGTTTTCCGATGGCGGAAGAGGCCAACTGGATAATGAAGGAGCGCTGTTCCCAGGACAGGGACATATGGGGCGTCACGTCTTTCTCTCCCTCCGGCAGCACGATGCCGCTGAAAATGACATAGGTGGAATCCTGGTCCTGGACAATATCCTTGGGAACAATGCGGACAAATCCCCGCTGGCTGCCCGTCAGAATGTCTCCGTTCCGGAGGCTGACCATCGCGTTCTTGTTGAACAGAACATCCGGCACGCCTTCGTTGGTTCCGTAAGAGGTGGCGAAAAACTCCCAGCCCTCTCCCCGGGAATTGACCTGAATGCGCGTCAGCAGGTTGTTGGAGCACACCCAAAGGCCCCCCAGCGTGTCTTCCACCACGGAAACGGTGTGGAAATTGGTGGAGTTTCCCCGGATATCCACCGAATAGGTTTCCCCGGAGGAAAGGGCGTAGGCGTGAATTCCCTTGTTGGAGGCAATCCAGAGAAGGTCCCTGGAGTCGATGAAGATATCCCGGACGTGCAAATCGGCCAGCTGCTCGTCGCCGATGGCCCGGATGGTCTTTGTCCCGGGGTCAAACACATCGACGCCGCGGGCGTGCCCAATGTAAAGCAGGCCGTTTTCACCGAAGCAGAGCGAACTCACGTGGTCTTCCCTCAGCGGACTGTTTCCGTGATGGTAAACTTCCGATTCGCCGGTGGCCAGGTTGATGGCCTGCAGGCCGGCCCCCAGAGTTCCCAGATAGAGGATTCCATCCTTGGAGCACCGGATATCCCAGATGTCGTCGCAGGCCAGGTTGCTGGATCCCGTATGGTAAGAGGTCCACGTTCCGTTGCTGAAATGGGTAAGGCCGCCCCGGAAAGACCCGAACCAGAGGGATCCGTCAGGGGCTAGCGCACTGCTGATCACGATATCGGAAAGCAGTTTGTTGCGGTCCATCCGGAAATCTTGCCGCTTCCCGGTTTCGGGGTTGTAACGGATGATTCCTTTTCCGTCGGAGCCAAACCAGAGATAGCCGGCGTTGTCTTCCTGGATGGTGGTGATGTCTTCCAGGTCCGTGTGGGCAAAGGTATTCTTACCGTCATAGATGAAACTCAGTCCGCTTTTGTAGGTACCCAGCCACATCACGCCGTTGTTGTCGCAGTACAGGCACTGGACGCATTCTCCCAGGAAGGCGGTGTCGGAAGAACGGGGGCGGGTCAAGACTTCCTCCGCGTCTGCTCCCGGGGTGTAAACCAGCAGTCCGTCGTGGTCCGTGGCAATCCATACGCGCCCTGAAGCGTCCGTTTTTACATCCTTGATCAGCAGCCGGAGGGATTTCCATTCGCCGGTGACGGTATTGTGGCTCCACGAGACGCTCCCGGTGTAAACGATTTCCAGGCCGGCGGAATCTCTGAAAATCCGGTAGTTGCTGTCCTGTGGATCCTGGTTCGGAACAACAGCAGACTCTGTCGAAGCGGCTTTCATAGTGACCGGATCCACACGGACGATGCGTCCGTCGATGCAGCAGATGGTAATCTCCTGCTCCGAGAAAATCAGGTCGGTAGCACGGATATCCTCGGGTTTTCCGTCGATGACCCACGAACCGGTCTTCCCGGCGCGAAGGTCTACCTTATATAATATAGAGCCGTGAATGGCCCAAAGGTTGCCCTGGGCATCGGCCTCCAACAGCTCGATGCTATCCGTGATGCCGTGACCGGCCAGCCAGGGGGAAGGGTCCTGGACCACCCGCTCGTCCGAAAGGTCCATATAGGAGTAGCCCCGGGGCGTATGAATCCAAAGGTGTCCGACCGCATCTTCAAACATATCGTTGATGGAATTGTCCGGAATGCCGTCCGGGCCTTCAAAGAAATGCTTGAAGCGGAATCCGTCATAGCGGTTGAGCCCCACGTGGGTGCCTATCCAGAGAAAACCCCGTGAATCCTTGCATACTACATAGATACTGTTGTCGGAGAGGCCGTCGTTGATGGTCAGGCGGCGGAACTCCGCCCCCTCCACGGAGGGGCAGAACAGCAGGAGTACGAGTGCGGTTAGGCTTAACAACAGGTGTTTCACGCTCCAAAGATAAGAAAATGAAACGTAGATGACACGTGTTTGCAACATTTTTTACCATTCTTGCCGTTGGTGTTGAATAATTTTGCAACATGAGAAAGAAGCTTTTTTTGATTGTCCTGTTGCTCTTTTCGTTCCTGGCGGTCCAGGGACAGAGGGCCGATGTCCGCGAAGAATTCTTCGCGAATACGCTCCGGTCATATGGAAACGATTTCCCCTATCCGACCGAGACCTACAGACAAACGCCCTCTCCCAAAGGGTACAGGCCGTTCTATCTCAGTCATTACGGCCGTCACGGAGCCCGTTACTACTGGGAGGCTTCTTTTTATAAGCGGATAGACTCGCTGTTCACAGACGCACACGCTAAGGGAATACTGACAGAGGCCGGAGAGGATTTTTACCGGCAGTTCACTGCCATCCTGCCGGAACTGACCGCCCGGGTCACGGAACTCTCTCCTCTGGGATATGAGCAGCACGCGCGCATCGCGAAAACTATGTATGAAAGCTTCCCTGAAATTTTCAAGAAAGGCGGGCACGTGGAGGCTTTCTCCTCCCTGGAAGGCCGATGCATCGTGAGCATGGCCGCCTTCTGCCAGTCTTTGGCCGCACAAAACAGCAATCTGGATATTTTCCAGAGGGCTTCCAAGGAAACGCTGGATGCCGTTGTCCCGGATTCGAGGGAAAACCCCCGGCGCTGGACCTGCGTACCCGAGCCTTTCCCCGTGCCGGGCGAACCTTCGGTTTCCGGCAACCCGGCGGTGGCCAAACAACCGTTCGTAACGATGTTCTTCAAGGAAACAAGCCTGAATGAACAGGAAGCAAAGAACGTTCAGTCCACACTGAGCACCTTCTATACTTCCCTTCCCAGCATCGGACACGAGGGTATGATGGGTGAGCCCTATACGCCGGAGGAGATGTACCCCCGCTGGGAAGTTTCCAACGCCGGATCCTATCGCTACTACTGGTCCAAGCGCAAGCTCGCCGTCCCCATCGTCGAGGATATCCTTGACCGGGCCGATGCCGTGATTTCCGGCAAAAGCAACGACATAGCGGATCTCCGCTTCGGCCACGATTCCTATCTGGGACCGCTCAACATCCTTCTGGGCCTGGACGGCTCCCTGACGGTTCCCGCCGATCCGGACGATTTCAAGTACGTGTACCAGAACTATAACACCTGTATGGCCGGAAATATCCAGCTGGTCTTTTACAAGAGTCGGAAACCCGGCGACGAGATCCTCGTGAAGGCCCTCCTGTGCGGCCGCGAAGTGACTCTTCCCTTGCCCGGAGACCTCTATCCCTATTACAGATGGAGCGACTTCCGGAAGTTTTTCCGGGAACTGTGTGAAAGTGCAAGAAACGAAAAATAAACACTTAAATTAACTAATCAATTTTAATCTTTATGAAACTGCTATCAAAAACCGTTTTGATGAGATGCTGCGTTTCGCTGGCTTTTGCCATCGGCGCCCTTCTCTGTTCAACAGCCCAGGCTCAGTCCCTGAGTGTGAGCGGCCAAATTGTCGATGAGACAAACCAGCCGGTGATTGGAGCCGGCGTACAGGAAAAAGGTACGAACAACGGAACCACTTCCGATCTGGACGGCCGGTTCACCCTTGTGACCAAGGCCGATGCCGTCCTAGTGTTCACCTCCCTGGGCTACGACTCCAAGGAAGTAGCCGTGAACGGAAACCGTGTCATCAACGTTGTGCTCCACAGCAGCTCCGAATTCCTGGAGGATGTGGTTGTAGTCGGTTATGGCGTCCAGAAAAAGAAGCTCATCACCGGTTCCACCATCCAGGTAAAGGGTGATGACCTTGTGAAGCTCAACAGCACCAGTGCGCTGGGTGCTATGCAATCCTCGACCCCCGGCGTGAGCATCATTGCCAAAACCGGACAGCCCGGTGATGGATTCAATGTGAACATCCGCGGTATGGGTACCATCGGCTCTTACAAGCCCCTCTATGTCATCGACGGTGTGGCCGGCGGCGACATCAGCAACCTCAACCCTTCCGATATCGAAAGCATCGACATCCTCAAGGATGCCGCATCGGCCGCCATCTATGGTGCCCGTGCTGCCAACGGCGTTATCCTCGTAACCACCAAGCAGGGCAAGGAAGGCAAGCTCCAGCTCAGCTATGACGGTTATGTGGGCTGGCAGAACGCTCCCATCATTCCGGAAGTTTTGAATGCCAAGCAATATATTGAGGTTATCAATACGGCCGAGAAGAACAACCGCCTCACCCCTACCGACTTCGCGACGGTCCTAAACCCTGAACTGTACCAGAGCATCATGAATGGCTCCTTCACCGGCACCAACTGGATCCGGGAGTTCCATAATGACAACGCCCCCGTTTCCAATCACGCCGTCAACCTCACCGGCGGTACCGAGCGGTCCAAGTTCTCCATGGGTGTCAGCTTCACCCACCAGGAAGGTATCTTCGGCAAGCCGGCGGCTTCCAACTACAAGCGTGCTACGGTTCGTCTGAACTCCGACCACGTTCTCCTGAAGAAAAACGACCTTGACATCATCACCATCGGTGAGAACGTCACCTTCTCCTACAGCTCCAAGAGCGGTATCAATCTGAGCAACCAGTACTCCAACAATATGTTTGACGCCCTGACGGCCAATCCCCTCGCCGCCATGCGCCGGGCCGACGGAGAGTTCACCACTGCTGACGATTATACCGACTTCGGCATCTTCAAGTTCGACGGCGACGCCAAGAACCCGCTGTATGTCATCTCCAGAACCGCCCAGGGCAACAACTGGAAGTACAACTATGCGCTGAATATGTCGGCCAACGTACGCATCCAGCCCATCAAGGACCTCATCCTCAGAAGTCAGTTCAACTACAAGGCCAGCGCCAACAGCAAGCGTTCCTATGACATGACCTACGACGCCAACTCCACCACCTTCCTTGACATTGACAAGGTGTCTCAGGAGGCCGGTCTCGGTTGGAGCTGGTCCTGGGAAAATACGGCGGCTTACAAGTTCCACTTCGGCGAACATAACTTTGACGCCATGGTGGGTATGTCCATCGAACACTCCGGCTACGGCATGTCGGTGGGTTCCGGCCGCGAAGACGGAAAATGGAGAGACGATCCGCTCCACGCCTATGTAAGCAACATGACGGGCATCATCACGGAAAGCAAAGTCACCGGCTCCCCCTGGAGCGACAGCGGCCTGCTCTCCTATTTCGGACGTATCAACTATGACTATGCCGAGAAATACATGGTCTCCCTCATCCTCCGCCGGGACGGTTCCTCCAACTTTGCTCCCGGACACCGCTGGGGTACGTTCCCCTCTGTGTCTGCCGGTTGGGTGGTGTCCAACGAGCCCTGGATGGAAGGTGTCCGCAACACGCTCAGCTTCCTGAAGATCCGCGGAAGCTGGGGCCAGAACGGTAACTGCTCCATTGACAATTTCCACTATCTTTCCACGGTGCAGGTAGGTCCCAACGACGGCCGATATGGTTTTGCCAACGGCCTCACCGACCAGCCCAGCATCGGCTCCTACGCCGACAAACTCCCCAACCCCGACGTTACCTGGGAAACATCCCAGCAGATTGACCTCGGTGTAGACGCCCGCTTCTTCAGAAGCCGTCTGGGCGTGGTCTTCGACTGGTACCAGAAAGACACCAAGAACTGGCTGGTAAAGGCCCCCATTATGGGTCACTACGGTGCCGACGCTCCTTATGTCAACGGCGGTGACGTTCGCAATACCGGTGTTGAAATCGCCCTCAACTGGAACGACCAGGTGGGTAAGGACTTCTACTACAGCATTGGCGTAAACGCTGCTTACAACAAGAACATCGTCACCCGTATCGCCAACGGCGAGGGTGTCATCCACGGCCGCGCCGTAGTGGAGCAGGCTTCTGAACTGTACCGTGCAGAGGTAGGCTATCCCATCGGCTATTTCCACACTTACGTCACGGACGGCGTGTTCCAGACGCAGGAGGAAGTGGACGCCTGGCTGGCTGCCGGCAAGCCCACCCTCAGCGACAATCCCCAGCCCGGAGACCTCAAGGTCCTTGACCTCGACGGCGACGGTGTGCTCAACCAGGACAATGACAAGACCATGACCGGTGACCCCAACCCTCATTTCACCGCCGGCCTCAACATTTCCCTCGGCTTCAAGGGCTTTGACTTCGGCCTGAGCGGCTATGGCATGTTCGGCCACCAGATCTTCCGTGCCTGGAGACAGTACGGCCACAGACCTTATCAGAACTATACCACCGAGGTGTTTGACTACTGGCACGGCCCGGGCACTTCCAACAGACTGCCCATCCTGTACTCCAGCAACAGCAAAGCCTGCAACACCGACCTCTTCATCGAAAACGGCGACTTCTTCCGCATCCAGACGGTTACGCTCGGCTACGACTTCAACCGCCTGTGGAAAAACTCCCCGTTCGGTCAGCTCCGCCTGTATGTCCAGGGCCAGAACCTGTTCACCATCACCGGCTACAAGGGTATGGACCCGGAAGTGGGTACTTCCAGCGGATTTGACTCCTGGGCCAAGGGCATCGACCTCGGCTTCTATCCCCAGCCCCGCACCATTCTCGTGGGCCTTAACATCAAATTCTAATAACCGCGCCTGAAATGAAAACCATATTGAAAATAACGGCAGCAGCCACCGCACTGACGCTCCTGCTTTCTTCCTGTGAGAAACTGCTCGATACCACCAACTATATGACCAAGACCACGGCCGATTTCCCTTCGAACATCGGAGAGGTGGAGCAGATGATCACCGGTATCTACAACAACCTGAACGCCATTCAGGAATCCAACAAAGTCACCTGGCACTACCCCTGGGCCCTGGCTACGGCCGACGAATGCCTGGGCGGTGACGGAGCCAACGTCTCCATCATCCAGGCTGCCGATATGATGCTCAAGCAGGGCGACGGATACAACGGCGTCTACAAGAGCCGCTACGTGGGTATTGCAAGGGCCAACGGTGCGCTCGAGGCTCTTGAGAACTGCACTTTCATCTCCGACGAGATGAAAAACAACTTCAAGGGACAGGCTCTCTTCCTCCGCGCCTACTATTACTATGAACTGGCCAGCCAGTTCGGGAATATTCCCTGCCCCCTTTCGACCGTAGCCGATCCCACCCTTCCCCAGATTTCCGGCGAAGCCCTCTGGGGACAGATCATGCTGGACCTCAAGACGGCCATTGACATTATGCCCTCCAGAAAGTCCACCGGTGACGGTCACGTGGATAAATACTGCGCCGAAGCCCTCCTGGGCCGTGTTTACCTGTTCTATTCCGGTTTCTACAATGACGAGACCGTGAGCCTCCCTGACGGAACGGATCTTTCGAAGGCCGACGTGGGCCGCTACATCGATGACTGCGTGAAGAACTCGGGCTATACCCTGGTTTCCGATTACCACAACCTGTGGGCCTACAGCAACCGCGTCACGTCTGCCGACGCCCTTTACCCCGCCAAGTGGAAGGACAAGGGCTACCAGTATGTAGGCGACGACAGCGGCGTGAACCCCGAAGCCATGTTCTTCATCAAGTTCAACACCCAGAGCAAGGGCGACCCCTACCGCAAATATTCCAACCAGACGGCCCTCTTCATCGGCGGTGTGCGCGGTAACAAGCAGAAGTGCCAGAAAGGTGAGACGTTCCCGCTCAGCTACGGCTACGGAAACTGCCCGGTAAGCCCCGCCTTTGTCAAGGAATGGGAAGCAGCCGAACCCAACGACCCCCGTCGTGAAGCTTCCATCATGTACCCCACCGACTTCGTGAAAGGGTATAAGTACGGTGTGAAGGGCGACAACGTCCAGGAAACCGGTTACTACCAGACCAAGGTGATGCCCGTCATGGGCCGCGACAACAACGGCTCCATCAAATGGTCCTACCTCCTGGTCATGTACGACAACCTTTCCTGGTCCAAGGACGACTACCAGTACAACTTCTGCGACGATATGGTGCTGATCCGCTTTGCCGAGGTTCTGCTGATGGATGCCGAAATCAACGGAAACAAGAATTCCTTTGACCGGGTACGCACCCGCGCCGGCCTGCCCACCATTGCCCTCACCGAAGAGAATATCCGCAACGAACGCCGCTGGGAACTCGCCTTTGAAGGCGTCAGACTGGGCGACCTGCGCCGCTACGGCACGGCCTATGCCAAAGCCGCTCTGGACAAGCAGGAGGGCGTTGAATGCTACTTCAAGGGTAAAAAGAGCACGAACCACGCCAGCGATTTCAACGGCGGTTACGGCCAGCGCTTCGAAATTACCAAGGGCTTCGCTCCCATTCCCACTGAACAGATCAACCTTTCCGCCGGTGCCGGCGAAGAGTATAAGTTCAAGCAGAATGCCGGATACGAAGGCTCTGATGAATACACCGGCTGGATTGAATAGTCTATGAAATCCATCCTTACAACCGGAGCTTTGCTCTGCACAATAGCGGCCTTTGCACAGGCTCCCCAGCTCAACCGCAACAATATCGACGAAGTATTGAAAGCGATGACGCTCGAGGAGAAGATCACCCTTGTCGTGGGAGCCAACCGCTATGTAGGAGATGAAAACGGTCCTGGACCCGCGCCCGGCTTGCCCGAGCGCAGGTCCGTGGACTTGCGTGGCATCCTGGAAAAGCCCCAGAGTGACGGAGTGACTGCTTTCTCCAGCGGCCGCGTGAAAGGAGCCGCCGGCGACGTGGTGCCTGTCGAAAGACTGGGCATTACCACGATGGTCCTGGCGGACGGCCCTGCCGGCCTCCGGATCGATGCCACCCGCCCCGGGGATGACAAGACCTACTATTGCACGGCTTTCCCCATCGGCTCGCTCCTGTCGGCCTCTTGGGATCCCGAACTCACGGAGCGGGTAACTTCCGCCATGGGCAACGAGGTCCTGGAATATGGAGCCGACGTGCTGCTGGCCCCGGCTATGAACATTCACCGGAATCCGCTGTGCGGACGCAATTTCGAGTATTACAGCGAAGACCCTCTGCTGGCGGGAAAGATTGCCGCGGCGTATGTCAAGGGCATCCAGGGCAATGGCGTCGGAACTTCCGTGAAGCACTTCGCCGCCAACAGCCAGGAGACCCTGCGCAACGGCCAGAACGCCTCCGTGAGCGAACGCGCCCTGCGTGAAATCTATCTCAAAGGCTTTGAGATTGTGGTGAAGGAGGCCCAGCCCTGGACCATCATGTCTTCCTACAACAAGATCAACGGCGTGCTGGCTTCCGAGAACCGCTGGCTGCTGACGGAGGTTCTCCGCGGAGAATGGGGTTTCAAGGGGTTTGTCATGACCGACTGGTGGGCCGAAGAGAACGGCGCCCGCCAGATTGCGGCCGGCAACGATATGCTGATGCCCGGCACCCCGCACCAGTATGACGACATCCTGGGCGCCGTACAGAGCGGCCGGCTGGACGTGCGTTTCCTGGACGACTGTGTCCGGCACATCCTCCAGGTGATGGTGGCTTCACCCACCTTCAACCGCTACCAGTACAGCAACAAACCGGATCTTGCCGCCCACGCTCAGATTACGCGGGAAGCCGCCACCCAGGGAATGGTCCTGCTGAAAAACGAAAACGCCCTGCCGCTGAGCGCAAAACGCAAAGTGGCCCTGTTTGGCATACCTTCCTACGACACCATGGTGGGCGGCTCCGGTTCCGGTTATGTGAACCGCGCCTACAAGGTGACCGTTGACGAAGGCCTGGAGAAAGCCGGTTTCAAGCTGGACAAGGAGCTCGCGGCCAGCTACCGCGAGTATGTGAAGGCAGAGAAGGCCAAGCAGCCGGCCGAGTACTTCTGGATTATTCCCACGGTAGAGGAAACGCTCATTGGCCGGAAGGAGGCCGAAGAAGCCGCCAAGCGCAATGATGTCTGCATCTACAGCATCGGCCGTATGGCGGGCGAAGGCGGGGACCGCACCCTCACCCCGGGCGACTGGTACCTCTCGGAAACCGAACAGTCCAACCTGGACCTGCTCTGCGAGACGTTCCACAAGGCCGGCAAGAAGGTGATTGTCCTCCTCAACATGGGAAACATCGTGGACATGAGCTGGAGCAGCAAACCCGACGCCATCCTCCACACCTGGATGGACGGCCAGGAAGCCGGAAACAGTGTGGCCGATGTCCTTTCGGGCAAGGTCTCCCCTTCCGGCAAACTGCCCATGACCATTGCAAAGCGCTACGAGGATTATTCATCGGCCCGGGACTTCCCCATGTCCAACGGCAACCCCGGCGATGTCAACTATGATGAGGATATCTTCGTCGGCTACCGTCACTTCGACCGCCAGCCCGAGACGATTCTATATCCCTTCGGCTTTGGCCTGAGTTACACGAGTTTCGCGTATTCCGACCTGAAGGCCGAACGAAACGGCGACGAACTGACCATCCGCGTGACGGTGACGAACACCGGCAAATGCAGCGGACGCGAAGTAGTGCAGATTTATGTGGGTGCACCGGCAGGAAATGCCGTCAAGCCCGTGAAGGAACTTCGTGCTTTCGGGAAGACGTCCGAACTGAAGCCCAAGGCCAGCGAAGTGCTCACGATGACCGTCAAACTGGCGGACCTGCGCTGGTTCGACGGCTACGAGCGGGTATGGAAACTGGACAAGGGCGAATACGTCATATCCGCCGCCGCCAGTTCCCGGGACATCCGAGAGCAAGTGACTTTGAAGCTGTAATCTTCCCCCGCCCGGGGAACCTCCCGGCTGCAGGCAACCCCACAGCAAGAGGCAGGCGGTAATAATTATACTTATGCAGCATTTCATCGTGCTCCAAAGATAAGGCATTTCTTCCGATTCCAAACGGGATTGTACATTTGTAAAGAACCCGCAAAACAACTATAATAACCGATAAAGTATGCCAAGCAACTCCTTACTGATTGCAGCCGCGGACCTGAACCGCATTTCGCTCGCATCCTGGGACTGGATGGTGATTGCCATCTTCTTCGTGGCCATGATCTGGATTGTCTGGGATGTCGCCCGGAAAAAGAAAGAAACTTCCGGGGATTATTTCCTCAGCGGCCGCAGCGCCACCTGGATTGCCATCGGCGCATCCATCTTTGCCTCCAACATCGGGTCGGAGCACCTCATCGGCCTGGCCGGTGCGGGCGCCACCTCCGGTATGGCCCAGGCCCACTGGGAAATCCAGGGCTGGATGATCCTCATCCTGGGCTGGGTATTCGTCCCCTTCTACGAGCGCAGTATGGTCTATACCATGCCCGAATTCCTGGAAAAACGCTACAACCGCCAGAGCCGCGGCATCCTCACCTATATTTCCCTGGCCAGCTATGTGCTCACCAAGGTTTCCGTAACGGTCCTGGCTGGCGGCCTGGCCCTGAACACCCTGCTGGGCATCAACTTCTGGGTAGCCGCCCTGGCGCTGGTGATCATCACCGCCATCTACACCGTTATCGGCGGTATGGAATCTGTGCTCAAGACCTCTGTGCTGCAGACGCCCATCCTGCTGATAGGTTCCCTGGTCATCCTGTACCTGGGCCTCAAGGAACTGGGCGGCTGGAACGCCATGATGGACATTTGCGGTTCCCAGCCCGTGAACGACCTGGGAGACGACATGACCACCCTCATGCGCAGCGGCAAGGATGAGGCCTTCCCGTGGTACGGCGCCCTCTTCGGCAGCGCCATCATCGGCTTCTGGTACTGGTGCACAGACCAGTTCATCGTACAGCGTGTCCTGTCCGGTAAAAACCAGAAGGAAGCCCGCCGGGGCACTATCTTCGGAGCCTATCTGAAGATGCTCCCGGTGTTCCTCTTCCTGATTCCGGGCATGATTGCCTTTGCCCTCACCAAGAAACCGGACTCCCTGATTGGCTCCCAGCTGGCCGCCGCCCTGCTTCCGGACGCCGCCACCGGCGCCTTGCAGAACCCGGACCTCGCGTTCCCCATGCTGGTGAATACCCTGCTGCCGGTGGGCCTCAAGGGTGTGGTCATCTGCGGTATCCTGGCAGCCCTCATGAGTTCCCTGGCCTCCCTGTACAACTCCTCGGCCATGCTCTATACCATTGACATTTACAAGCGCCGCCATCCCAAGGCCGATGAACACAAGCTGGTACGTATCGGCCGCATTGCCACCGTTGTGGTCGTGGTGCTGGGCGTTCTGTGGATCTTTGTGATCCAGGCCATGGGCAAGAGCCTGTACGACTACATCCAGAGCATCCAGAGCCTGCTGGCTCCGGCCATCGCCGCCGTGTTCCTGCTGGGTATCTGCTGGAAGAGGACCACTCCCAAGGCCGGTTCCTGGACGCTGGTGGTGGGCCTGGTACTGGGCTTCACCCGCCTCATTACCATGATTGCCAACCCCGATGACGACAACTGGTTCACCTACGTCTTCAACGAAATGAATGTTTATGCCTTCGGCGTATGGATGTTCCTGTTCTGCGTGGCATTCGCCATTATAGTGAGCCACTTCACCCGCCGGCCCACAAAGGAGCAGGTGCAGGGCCTGTGCTTCGGCACGGCTACTCCGGAGCAGAAGGCCGCTACCCGCGCTTCCTGGAACAAGTGGGACGTGATCCATTCCTGCATAATCCTGGCCGCCACCATTGCCTTCTATATCTATTTCTGGTAGTATTATGTTGGAAGAACTGAAAAAGAAAGTATGCCAGGCCAACCTGGACCTGGTAAAACACGGCCTGGTGCTGTTCACCTGGGGCAACGTAAGCGCCATAGACCGCGAAAGCGGCCTGGTGGTGATAAAGCCCAGCGGCGTGTCCTACGATAACATGAAGCCCGAAGACATGGTAGTGGTGGACCTGGACGGAAAAGTGGTGGAGGGAGAACTGAACCCCTCCTCCGACACGCCCACCCACGTGGTCCTGTACAAGGCCTTCCCCAACATCGGCGGCGTGGTGCACACCCATAGCACCTATGCCACCGCCTGGGCCCAGGCCGGAGAGAATATCCCCAATATCGGCACCACCCATGCCGATTATTTCCACGAGGATATTCCCTGCACGCGGAATATGAAAAAGGCCGAGGTTTTCGGCGAATATGAGAAGGAAACGGGCAACGTGATTGTGGAAACCTTCAAGGAAATCAATCCGGACGATACGCCCGCCGTGCTGGTGAAAAACCACGGTCCCTTTGCCTGGGGCAAGGATGCCGACAATGCCGTGCACAACGCCGTGGTGCTGGAGGAAGTGGCCAAGATGGCCTATATTGCCTGCAATGTGCATATGTCTTTCAATGTCAACATGGGCCTGATGTCCAACAAGCCTTCCATGAACAAACATCTCATAGAGAAACATTACAGCCGTAAGCACGGTCCCAATGCCTATTATGGCCAAAAAAAGTAGCCACTTTTTTTGCCCGGAGGGCCCTTTACGTTACCCCCTCCCGAAACCCCTTCCCTCAGGGGAGGGGGCTTTTAAAAAGAAATAATAACACAAAACACAATAAGATTATGGCATTTGATAATTGCGAAGTATGGTGGGTCACCGGTGCCCAACTGTTATACGGCGGAGACGCTGTGGTTAAAGTAGACGCCCACTCCAAGGAAATGGTGGACGGCCTCAACGCTTCCGGCAACATTCCGGTAAGAATCGTTTATAAAGGCACGGCCAACTCCAGCCAGGAAGTGGAAGACGTGATGCTGGCGGCCAACAACGACCCCAAGTGCGTAGGTATCATCACCTGGATGCATACCTTCTCGCCGGCCAAGATGTGGATCAAGGGCCTTCAGGACCTGAAGAAGCCCCTCCTCCACTTCCACACCCAGTACAATGCGGAGATTCCCTGGAACGAGATTGACATGGACTTCATGAACCTGAACCAGAGCGCTCACGGAGACATTGAATTCGGCCATATCTGCTCCCGTATGAGGGTGCCCCGCAAAGTGGTGGTAGGTTACTGGAAAGACCCCGAGGCCCAGCGCCGCATTGCCATCTGGGCCCGCGTGAGCGCTGCCCTCTCCGATGCCCGCAATGTACGCTGCCTCATGTTCGGCATGAACATGAACAACGTGGCCGTCACAGACGGAGACCGCGTGGAATTTGAGCAGCGCCTGGGGTATCACGTAGACTACTACCCGGTATCCTCCCTGATGGATTACTGGAAGAAAGTTTCCCCCCAGGAGGTTGACGCCCTGGTAGAAGAGTACAAGAGTCTTTATACCATCAAGATAGAAGAAACCGGTCCTGAAGTATACTGGAAGAAAGTGCGCAACGCCGCCCGGGCAGAGATAGCCATCCGCCGCGTGCTGAAGGACGAGGGCGCCACGGCCTTCACCACCAACTTCGACGACCTGGGAGATGCCGATATCGAATCCCCTACTTTCTGTGGCTTCGACCAGATTCCCGGCCTGGCCACCCAGCGCCTGATGGCCGAGGGTTACGGCTTCGGTGCCGAAGGAGACTGGAAGACGGCCTGCCTGCAGCGCACCCTCTGGGTGATGTCCCAGGGCCTTCCCGGCGGCTGCTCCTTCCTGGAAGACTACACCCTCAACTTCGCCGGTGAGAAGTCTTCCTGCCTGCAGAGCCATATGCTGGAGGTGTGCCCCATGATTGCCAGCGACAAACCCAAGCTGGAAGTTCACTTCCTGGGCATCGGCATCCGCAAGCAGCCCACCGCCCGCCTGGTGTTTACCTCAAAGACCGGCCCCGGCTCCAAGGCCACCATCGTGGACCTGGGGAACCGCTTCCGCGTCATTGTGCAGGACGTAGATTGCATCGAGCCCCAGCCCATGCCCAAACTGCCCGTGGCATCGGCCCTGTGGATTCCGCGTCCCAGCTTCGAGATTGGCGCCTGCGCCTGGATCCTGGCCGGCGGTACGCACCACTCGGCCTTCAGCTACGATATTACCGCCGAATACTGGGGAGACTTTGCCGAGTTTACCGGCATCGAGTTCCTCCACATCGGTCAGCATACTACCATCCACCAGTTCAAGCGCGAGCTGCGTATGAACGAGGTGTATTACCTGCTGAACAAAGCCCTGCAGTAGTATGAACGCCAGACAGACCATCGACGCCGGGAAAGCCATCCTGGGTATCGAATTCGGAAGCACCCGCATCAAGGCTGTCCTGATAGATGAGGAGCACAATCCCATCGCCCAGGGCAGCCACGAGTGGGAGAACCAGTTTGAGGGCGGCTACTGGACCTACAGTCTGGAAGCTATCTGGACGGGCCTGCAGAAGTGTTATTCAGATCTGCGGGAAGACGTCCACAAGCACTACAACACGGAGATTGTGAGCCTTGCCGCCATCGGCATCAGCGCCATGATGCACGGCTATATGGCCTTCAACAGCGCAGACCAGCTGCTGGCCCCCTTCCGCACCTGGCGCAACACCAACACCGGTGCCGCCGCCAAGGAGCTAAGCGCCCTTTTCAACTTCAACATGCCCCTCCGCTGGAGCCTTTCGCACCTGTACCAGTGCATCCTGGATGGAGAGCCGCACGTAAAGGACGTGGTGTTTTTCACCACCCTGGCCGGTTACATCCACTGGAAACTCACCGGACACAAGGTGCTGGGCGTGGGAGATGCCTCCGGCATGATGCCCATAGACGCCAGGACCAAGGACTTTGACGAGAAACGTATTGCTGCCTTTGACAAGTTGGTAGCACCCAAGGGCTATCCCTGGAAACTGAGGGACATCCTTCCCAAGGTGCTGCTGGCCGGCGAACCGGCCGGGGTGCTCACCGAAGACGGAGCCCGCCTTCTGGACATCTCCGGCCACCTGAAACCGGGTGTGGCGTTCTGCCCTCCGGAAGGAGACGCGGGAACCGGCATGGTGGCCACCAACGCCGTGAAGCCCCGCACTGGCAACGTATCGGCCGGGACGTCCTCCTTCTCCATGATCGTAATGGAAAAGGACCTGTCCAAGCCGCACGAAGTCATTGATATTGTCACTACGCCGGACGGCGCCCCCGTGGCCATGGTGCACTGTAACAACTGCACCAGCGACCTCAACGCCTGGGTGAACCTGTTCAAGGAATACCAGCAGCTGCTGGGCATTCCCGTGGATTTGAACGAGGTCTTCGACAAGCTGTACAACAACGCCCTCACGGGAGACGCAGACTGCGGCGGCCTGGTGGCGTACAACTACTTCTCCGGAGAACCGGTGACGGGCCTCTCCGAAGGACGTCCGCTCTTTGTGCGAAATGCCCTGGACAAGTTTAGCCTGGCCAATTTCATGCGTGCGCACCTGTATGCGTCCGTAGGCGTTCTCAAAATAGGGAACGACATCCTGTTCAAGGAGGAGAAAGTGAAGGTGGACCGCATCACCGGCCACGGCGGCCTATTCAAGACCCCGGTCGTGGGCCAGCGCGTGCTGGCCGCCGCCCTGGGTACGCCCATCTCCGTGATGGAAACCGCCGGGGAAGGCGGCGCCTGGGGCATTGCCCTGCTGGCTGCCTTCTGCGTGAACAATGCCGATAAACTGTCCCTCCCGGACTACCTGGAGAAAGTGGTCTTTGGAGGCAGTACGGGCACGGAAATCGCGCCCACTCAGGAAGACATCGCCGGCTTTGACGCCTGGATCCAAAACTATACCGCCTGCCTTCCCATCGAGGAAGCGGCGGTACAGCACAAAGCTTAAAAAAATCCCGACATATAAAAAACCAACATCCCTCCCTATGCGAAAAATAATTCTTGCTGCTGCATTCTGCCTGCTTTCCTTATGGGTGCAGGCACAGGAGACACACACCCTGGACATCAGCCTCAAAAAGGCCGGTGCGCCCATCCAGAGCACCATGTACGGCATCTTCTTCGAAGACATCAATTACGCGGCCGACGGCGGCCTGTACGCAGAGCTGGTGAAAAACCGCTCCTTCGAGTTCCCCTGCGATGCCCTCCAGGGCTGGAAAGCCTTCGGCAAAGTGGAAGTAAAGGCCGATGGTCCCTTCGAACGAAACCCCCACTACGTTCGCCTGCAGGACCCCGGCCACCCGGCCAGGTGGACTGGCCTGGACAATGAGGGATTCTTCGGCATCGGCGTCCGGGAAGGAGAAACCTACCGTTTCTCCGTATGGGCCCGTGTGCCGGACGGCGGAGAATCCCAGCTTAGGATAGAACTGGTAAACACCGCTTCCATGGGAGAAGACCACGCCCTGTGCCGGGAGAACCTGGAAATAGACGGCAAGGACTGGAAGAAATATACCCTCACCCTTTCTCCGGACAGCACCCTGGACAAGGCTGTCCTTCGCATCTTCCTCACCGGGGAGCGCAACACGGTGGACCTGGAGCACGTTTCCCTGTTTCCCACAGATACCTGGATGGGGCACGAGAACGGCCTCCGCAAAGACCTGGCCCAGGCCCTGGCAGACCTTAAACCCGGCATCTTCCGCTTCCCCGGAGGCTGCATAGTGGAAGGGGCCGACCTGGCCACGCGCTACCAGTGGAAGAACACGGTGGGGCCCGTGGAGAACCGCCCCCTCAACGAGAACCGCTGGGAATACAGTTTCCCCTACCGTTTCTATCCGGACTACTACCAGAGCGGAGGGCTGGGTTTCTTCGAATTCTTCCAGCTCAGTGAAGAGATAGGGGCCGAACCCCTTCCCATCCTCAGCTGCGGCCTGGCCTGCCAGTTCCAGAACGAAGATGAAAGCGCCCACTGCCCGGTGGACCAGCTGGAACCCTTCATCCAGGACGCACTGGACCTGATTGAGTTTGCCAACGGTCCCGTGGACAGTCCCTGGGGAAAGGTGCGCGCCCAGATGGGACATCCCGCCCCCTTCAACCTCAAGTTCCTGGGAATTGGCAACGAACAGTGGGGAGAGACTTTCCCGGCCCATCTGGAGCCCTTTGTGAAAGCCATCCGTTCAGCCTATCCGGACATCAAGCTGGTGGGTTCCAGCGGCCCGTACTCTGACGGAGAACAATTTGATTACCTTTGGAGTGAGATGAAGCGCCTGGGAGCAGACCTGGTGGACGAGCATTACTACCAGTCCGAAGAATGGTTCCTGTCCCACGCCGGCCGATACGACACCTACAGCCGCAAAGGCCCCAAAGTATTTGCCGGAGAATATGCCTGCCACGGCAAGGGCAAGAAGTGGAATCACTTCTACACTTCCCTGCTGGAGGCGGCGCTGATGACCGGCATCGAGCGCAATGCCGATGTGGTCCATATGGCCACCTACGCTCCCCTGTTCGCCCACGTGGAAGGCTGGCAGTGGCGTCCGGACCTCATCTGGTACGACAACCTGCGCAGCTTCCGCACCGTGAGCTGGCACGTGCAGCAGCTCTATGGCCAGTACCGAGGCACCAACTGCCTCAAACTCACCATGGACGGTGCCAACGTTACCGGTGCCGAAGGGCAGGACGGCCTCTTTGCCAGCGCCGTGCTGGACGGTGACAAGATTTATGTTAAAGTGGTCAACACCGCCGACACGGAGCAGGAACTGGCCCTCAACTTCACCGGGCTCAAGAAAAATGCCGTCGTAAAAGCGGTGGAAGGAGTACGCCTGAGCAGTTGCGGGTGCAAACTGGATGAGGAAAACAGCCTGGATACCCCGGACCTCTTCCAGCCCGAACCCTTCACCTTCGAGGGTGAAGGCAAGTGCCTGAGCGCCACGGCCCCCGCCTATTCCTTCAGTATTTTCATCCTGGAAAAATAACAGTCCCCATACTATGAAAAGAGTCTTTATCGCCCTCCTCGCTGCGGCCCTGACGGCCGCCTGCGCCACCCAAGAAGCCGAAACCGGCATCTACGCCCTCACCAATCCCGGCGGCATGCAGGTGAAAATCACCAATTTTGGAGGACGCATCATGTCCATCGTGCTCCCGGACAAGGACGGACAGCCCCGCGACGTAGTCCTGGGCTTTGACAAGGTGGAAGACTACTTCCCGGAAAACAACCTCACGGACTTCGGCGCTTCCATCGGCCGTTATGCCAACCGCATCAACCAGGGAAAGATAACCCTGGACGGCGTAGAGTACCAGCTGCCGCAGAACAACTTCGGCCACTGCCTGCACGGCGGTCCCACCGGCTGGCAATACCAGATTTATAAAGTGGTGGAGGCCGATGCCAGGCACATCAAGCTCCTTCGCGAATCCCCGGACGGAGACAACAACTTCCCCGGAAACGTCAAGGCCTATGTCACCTACACCCTTACCGACGACAATGCCATTGACATCGCCTATGAGGCCACTACGGACGCCCCCACGGTGATCAACATGACCAACCACTCCTACTTCAACCTGTCCGGAGACCCGGCCGGCCATCTTATCACGGACGACATCCTCTGGATAAACGCCGCCAACTTCACCCCGGTGGACAACACCTATATGACCAGCGGGGAAATCCGTCCCGTAGCCGGTACGCCCTTTGATTTCACCACGCCCAAGCCCATCGGCCAGGACATCAACGCCGACTGCGACCAAATCCGCAACGGCAACGGCTACGACCACAACTGGTGCCTGGATACCGGAGGAGACATCAAACAGGTAGCCTGCGAACTGTACTGCCCCCTCACCGGAATAGACCTTAAAGTATATACGGACGAGCCCGGCATCCAGGTTTACAGCGGCAACTTCCTGGACGGGACCGTGACGGGCAAGAAGGGAATCGTTTACCAGCAGCGCAGCGCCATCTGCCTGGAAACCCAGCACTACCCGGATTCCCCCAACAAACCCCAGTGGCCTTCCGTGGTGCTGCGTCCCGGAGAGACGTACACCAGCCACTGCATCTTCGCCTTCAGCGTAAAATAGTCTATGTAGTTTTATTGTTACATTATCCCCACCTTCTTTCTGCTGTGCGCCTGTACCGCAGAGAAAAAGGTGGGGTATCCCATTGATCCCGTGCCCTTTACCCAGGTAAAGGTGGCCGATGGCTTCTGGGGGCAGCGCCTGAAGGCTTCGCGTGAGGTCACCATTCCCCTGGCCCGAAAAGGCCGTGCGGGTTCGATTCCCGCCCGAGGCACGAGTGCGCCCAGCGTCCCAAAAAACAGGACGCTGGGCGCATTTGACTGTGTCAAGGCATTTTTCATTCAAAATATTTGGTTTATATTATAAACTTGTTTATATTTGCATCGGAGCTAACGCAGACTGCGCAGCTGCACCTGGCTCCAAAAACAAATTAAACAATTGACACAATGGAACAAAACAAAGAAATGAGCGCTCAGCAGAGCTTTCAAATCATCAGCGAGACCTTTAACAACAGCAGGAAGGATATCCTCAAGGGCAGCGCAAAGTACTTTATGCTTTGGGGAGCGCTGCTCACAGTTGTCTCCCTTGTCATCTATCTACTATGGCATCTTACCGGAAAACCCGAATGGAACGTCCTCTGGTTTGCCATGCCGGTCATCGGCTATCCTATCGCAGCACTAATGGGGAAATATAATAAGGCTCTGCCCCAGAACGAGGTAAGCAAGATGCTCGGTAGTGTATGGGCTGTCTTCGGAACATTTGCCATTACGCTCAGCGTTATTGCCATCTTCCTGGTTCCCATGCGCATATCGCTTATTATCGTGATTATCATGGGCTTGGCCGAATGTATGTCCGGCGCCCTGCTCAAGAACTGGCCCATCATCATTGCCGGCTTCCTTCTGGGAGTGGGCGGCGCCGTCTTCGCCATGCTGGTCGACAGTGATGCGCAGCTTCTCATCTTCACCCTGGGCGGCGTGCTGCTGCTTGTGACCGGATTCATTATGAAACTTCAGTACAAGTAGCCTATGTTCCCGAAGTTAGATCCGCTGCTGCACTCTGAGCTCCGGCTGGCCGTGATGTCCATCCTTGCTGGGTTAGATGAAGCCGATTTCACCTTTCTCAAGAAGCAAACAGGCGCCACGTCCGGAAACCTCAGCGTACAGATAGACAAACTCACCGCCGCCGGCTACATCACGGTGGAAAAAGGCTTCAAAGGCAAGATGCCTCGTACTACCTGCAAGGTGACTCCGGCAGGCCAGGAAGCCTTCAGCAATTATGTAGAAGCGCTGAAAGAATACCTTTCGGCGGGTAAATAACCGATTGAAATATGAAAAAGATAACCAAGACCATTTTGTGGAGCTTGTTAGCCTTTGCGCTCCTTTCGGAAGGAAGTGCCTGGGCGCAGCCAACCCCTAAAGAGGCTGCCGCGATGTCCGTCAGAAAACTGGACGAAGGCCTTTATTATATGGAATACAAAGGAGATGACGGCTTTTCCGGTCTCATCGAAAACGGAGGCGGACGAAGCGCCGGCGAGCTTTCTGCCTATGTGATGCAATTCATTTTCAAAGGATTCAGCCAGCCACAGGCAGGAAATCCTGAGCCGGCCGATTTCGGCTGCTCGGCCATGACAGTGCGTACACCTGAAGGAGGAGTCCTGATGGGGCGCAACTTCGATTTTACATCGGCCACCGGAATGATCCTGCACACCGTCCCCACACAGGGATATGAGACTTTTACCACGTTCAACACTAACTTCCTGGGCTTTGGGGAAGGGTGGCTTCCGGAAGGTATGCAGAATCAATACATGGCGCTGGCCACACTGTTCTTCGCCTTGGACGGCATCAATGAGAAAGGCCTTGCCGTAGCCGATTTGATGGCGGGAGACGATGCCCAGACACACCAGAGCAGCGGTAAACCGGCACTCACCACCACATCAGCCATCTGCTACCTGCTGAAGAACGCCGCAACGGTGGACGAAGCCCTGGATCTGCTCCGGGGAATCGACATGCACTCCGACATCGGCGCTGCCCATCACTATGCTATTTCCGATGCCACCGGCCGAAGTGTGGTGGTGGAGTATGTGGACAATCGGATGGAGGTGGTTGAATCTGCCGCCGTAGCCAATCACTACCTGTGCGAAGCAAAACGGAATGTCGGCCTGATTGAGGGAGACCGCCGATATGAATTCCTCAGCCGACAAATGGATGCCGCAAGTGGAATTATGGATAAACAACAGCTTACCCAAGTGATTGCATCCGTTTCCCAGCCTGCGCAGGAAGGCAAGCATATGGGCACCGCCTGGACTATGGTAATGGACCTGACTACCCCATCCGTGACATACTACTCCCGCCGCCACTTCGACAAGCCTTTTCATTTTGAGTTTGAAAGAGATGAACCAATTCTTTAGTTAATCAATGTTTCCGGAAAAAGTACTATATTTGCCAATGAAACTAAACTACACTAAAACTATGAAGAAATTTTCACTTCTGATGGCGGCCATCGCCAGTTTGTTTCTGATGGGCTGCCAGAAAAACAACTATTACGAGAATGCGATTATAGGCTCGTGGGAAGGCTATTCCCGCTCCCGTACGCTACTCAAGAACGGTGCGCCCGTATCGGCCGAGACGTATATCCGGGACCTCATCGAAGTCGGAGAACTCGAAGAACCTGAGAACGCCGAGGAATGGAAAGAAATTCTTGACGACGCCCGTTCCA
>JAEEGK010001652.1_pt1 | contig 56010 bp, 59 predicted proteins | sample 8958771 | NCBI WGS metagenome assembly JAEEGK01 (sample SAMN16246547, study PRJNA631951) | gut metagenome | biome: gut microbiome; feature: rumen; material: SC-attached | host: Bos | place: Iran: Karaj | collected 2018-10 | reverse complement strand
AGATCGGCGACGACGTAGCCACCGATAACGCTGCTGTTGCGGAGATTACCGTCACCTCCGGCGACAAGAAGATAACCACGTTCAGCGGCAAGATGATTAACGCGAGCGTTTCCGTTGACGGCAAGAAGGGCTTTGCCGAGGGCAAAAAGTACCTGACGCTCGTCATCAGCGAGAACGGCAAGCGCGAGCTTCTCGCCGGTAAGTGCTCCAAGGGCGCGGACGGCAAGCTGAACGTAGGTGTCAAGGTCGGCCACCTCAGCACCTTCGTCGTGCTCGATAAGGAGCTCAAGAGCTTCGCCGACGCCGAAGCGCACTGGTCGGCTGACGCGGTCGATTACGCCGTAGCAAACGGCCTCATGAACGGCACCTCCGACACGGCGTTTGCTCCGAACATGACGCTCAACCGCGCAATGCTCGTGACGATTCTTTACCGTCTCGCGGGCTCTCCCGTTGCCATGGCAACGGACAAGTTTGCCGACGTTGCGGCGGGTCAGTGGTACAGTGAAGCAGTCGCATGGGCGGCAGCTAACGGCATCGTTACGGGCAAGACCGAGACGACCTTCGCCCCGATGGACAACATCACGCGCGAGCAGTTCGCCACCATGCTCATGCGCTACTGCAAGTTCGCAGGACTTGACACCGCGAAAAACGCTGATCTCGGCGCGTTTACCGACAGTGTAAGCATCAGCAGCTACGCCAAAGACGCCCTCGCCTGGGCAAATGCTTCCGGCATCATCACCGGACGCACGGCGACGACCATCGCCCCCACCGGCAGCGCAACAAGAGGCGAAGCGGCGACAATGCTCATGAGATTCATGCAGCTGTAAGCAAAGCGAAGCAGCGCAAAAACTCGATAACACACAACGCGGGGCCGCAATCAAGCGGCCCCGCGTACATTATGTTCCGCAAGAACGAAACAGGTTAAACAAAAAGCGTCTTTTGTCAAGCGACAAAAGACGCTTAATTATGGCATATGCGACCTAAAAAGATGAATAAAATCAGTATCTGCTGTATCAGGCTATGTATGGGACTTGTTGTTGTATTCAGCATTCACACAACACGAATTAAAACCATATAACAAGCAGTTCCGGCAATGATTGACAAGTACATATTCTTCCGTAAGATTTGCAGGATAACAATTAATAAACAGGCAAAGAGCTCCGGAACCCCGTATGGGGACTGCCCGATGCTTGTATCCCGCAGACAGTAGATTACAAGCACCGTCATAATTGCGGGAGGAAGTACTTTCCCAAGATATTGTATCATTTTAGGCAACGGTCTGCTGCCGAACAACAAAAACGGAAACGCCCGCAGAGCCCATGTGACGATTGCGATAACGACGATGACCGCAATGAGATAAACTGTATTATTCATTCCGGATGTCCTCCCTCGTTTCAATGGGCCTGCGGAGCAGCATCAGCGCGGCAAGACAAGTAATCATGGTCGGAATCAGGAAATACTCTTTTCCAAGCAAGAGGTAAAATCCCAGCGCACAGACAGTTGCAGTTAAAAAAGGTAATTTGGAACGATATTGCTGCCATTGATTAAAGACGACAACCAAAAAGAATGCTGTAGCGGAGAACTCAATCCCACGCATATCGAATTGCAGGAATCGCCCTGCACAGGCGCCTATGAAAGAGCCGAATACCCAGTATATATGGTCAAGCATGGCAATCAGGAACGCGGCCTTATCTTCATCAAGGTTTGCCTCGTACTGAACAGAACAGAGAACAGAATAAGTTTCATCGGTCAGAGTCAGGATCATATACGGATAACGCCAGCCCATTCTGCGGAATTTCTCGATAAAACCGATGCCATAAAAAATATGGCGGGCGTTGATGAAGAAAGCCATAAACGCAAGTGAGGGCAGGGATGCTCCGGAAGTCATCATTGGAACCATCACAATCTGCATTGATCCGGCAAAAATAAACAAGCTGGAAGCAGTGGTGAGCAAAATGCTATAACCGGCATCGCTCATCAGTATGCCGAACGCAATACCGATGAACAGATAAGTGAAAAAAATAGGAATCGTATTTTTGACTGCAAAACGAAACTCCTTCATCGACATCTCTCCCATTGACATAAAAACGAATATGCTATATTATATGGCATATCATTATTCTATACAAGTACTCTAAAAATTGATATGTACTATCATTTTTGATACTGTTAGGGGGAGTAAGATGAAATCTGACAAAAAGTTCAATTGCACAATTGAAGCTTCTATGTGCTTTATTGGAGGAAAGTATAAGCCTATTATCTTGTGGCACCTTATCGATGGAGAAAAACGCTTTAGTGAGCTTCAACGATTAATCCCTCAAGCGACAGCGCATACATTGACGCTTCAGTTGCGTGAGCTTGAAGAAGATCAGTTGATTCATCGTGAGGTATATCCCATTGTACCGCCAAAGACAGAGTATTCCCTGACAGAACTCGGAAAAACACTGATTCCTCTGATTACTGAATTGCGAGAATGGGGGCGGCATTATTTCGAGTACACGCATCAGCCAAATCCGTGTGAGCAAGGATAACACTTCAATTATTGTTTTTTACATCATTCCGGGAATTATAATCGAGCCTTAAAAGCAAGTGGAATTGTCAAGAAATGTGCGGTCGGGAACACCCAAAATCTGAAAAGCTCAGTGGAGGAGCGCACGGATTCCTATGTTCAGCTACGCTCCACTTCGGAAAAATGCGGCGGCCGTTCAGGCTGCCTGCTGCGCCAGCGCCCACTCCCGATACCGCACAGGCGGTAGCCCCAGCGGGTTGCGCGTGTAGATCCTAACACGGTTGTAATAGATAAAAACGCGGTCTTTTGCGAAAAAACCGAGTGCATCCTTTAGAATCTCGTTCGCTTTTTGCAGTTCGGCGTTCTCACGTTCAAGCTCACGGATACGCGCGGCTTGTTCCTCTGCGCTCGGTATCTCCACGGGCGGAGCGTTTCGGCGTATGCTGCGTCAGTCTGCCAGTGTATAATACGCAATGCCGAGCTGCTGCGCGGCCTTCTTCAGGCCAATCTCGTCAGACAGTTTCAGCGCCTCTTCTTTGAATTCTTTACTGTAATGCTTCATTGCAATTCCCTCCGTCTCTCTTCTTTCAGTTTAACAGTTTTTTTGGGGATTTGCGACTGCACTTACAGGGTACTACTCCACGGTATACGCGAGCGAGGCGTCCAAAGGGCGTCGATGCCCCCAAACGCCGATTTTCGGTGCCTCCGGCGGGATGAGGTCGGGGATGAGATAGTCGCCCTCGCGGTGGTAGGTGATGTTGTCCATGATGAAGCCGCCTCGTTTTGTTGTGTGATGTCAGAATATACCTCGTTTTACGATTATTCAAATGTGCGATGGGTTTTGTGCGTAGAATATGCTTGTCCGTCTGCCAATTTGTTTTTGTAAATCCGTTATGAACATTCGCACCACGTCGGAGCAAACTGCGCTCACGACGTTTCCGGCGTCAGTTTGCGGACTGGCGCCGAAAACTTTGTATCGCTTCGTTGCTCCTCCTTTCAAAATCGGACCCGCTGCGCTGGGCTCCGATTTTGTTTTTGTGGGGATTAGGAGTTTTAACAAAAAGGATGGCTGCCTTCCGCTAATCAATTAATACATATTGTAATGTTCTAAGTCTTCCGCTAACGGATTGCTTGCCAGTATTTTTTCAGCCACGCAATCATTTCTACTAACAATAATTGTCATTGAACTATCCCAGGCAATTATCTCCATTGCTGCAAGCGGATGTTGAATTGAAACCGGATTTTGAAAAATGCGGTTATTACCATCTGCTTGAGGTAAATTGTAAGTCAAAGCTGCATCCTTTGTAACGTCTTTTGGAAATGCAGATAATACTCCCCATATCCATTGGAAATCTTCTATTTCAATCATTCGGGTAAGTTCTTCCCCTGTCATCCAGCACCATTCTCCAGATAGTTTTTTTGAGCATTCAATGTTTTGAGGATAACACACATAATCAGAAATTAACCAATTATAGTCAATTTGTATATTATCAATTAACTTGAACAATCCTCCAAGGTAGGTGTAGCCCGCTTCACCCTTATTTATCAAAGCACCTTTCATTTTTCCTCTCCTAATTTCTTTTTGGAATACCATCTGACCAATCCCATGTGTGTGCGTGAGGAACTTTGGTATGAGCTTTGGGCGGCCATGGTTAGTCATATCCACATCTCTGTACCGCATGGGATTCGCGCCGGTGCTGTGCTCGTTCGTGAGCCTGCCGAGGGCGTCATACGCCGTCGTGACCATGTTGCCCGCGAAGCTCGTATAACTTCTGCGGTTCCCGTCCGCGTAATAACTGTACGTTTTCTGCTTGAGATTCGATGAGCCCTTCGCGGTGCTGATCCCTGCTTGAGGTTCGCCGCGTTGTAGGTGTAGCTCTGCTTTACGCCGTTGCCGTAGTTTACAAGCGTCGGACAGCCGACGGAGTTATATGTATACCATTTCACATAGAATTAAGGCGCTCAATCAAGGCTTCATATGATATATGTGAGCGAGAAGTTCCAAGAATGAATTCTTTAATATACTCATCGGGTTCAACAAAAAATTCATCAGGTAATTTTTTCACGTCTGCTTCATAAACGATTTTTTCTACCTGCTCTAATACTGTTTTCTTTATTTCTTCTAACTTAGCAGCCTCACCTTTATTAGAATAAAACTCAGCCAGCTGCAATCTATTATTCAAAAATTTAGCCTTATATGATAATGATTTTTCTAAATACACATAATAATCTTTTCTATTGTTGTAATCTTTATCAGTCTGTCTAATCTGATATGCATTAAGATAGTCTATTATTGACTGATTGCAAACATCCATAAAGGGATACATATTATTTAAAATACAGAGAAAATCATTTTCTTTAGAATGATGCCAAAATGATAGTATATATGCACCTATAAGTAATAATTTTGTGCTTATAAAACTGGAGTAGTTTTCCCTAATAAGCGCTATAGCGTTATCAAAATCTTCTATTGGCGCAATTAATTCAGAAACGACATACCTCTCAAATATTCTATAATCTCCCGTTTTTTCATATTGATTACGCAGTTCTTTGTTTAATTCAATAATCCCCATCTTTCACCCTCACTAGCGTTCTGGTTCAACCCATTGTAATTGGCAAGAAAGAAGCAACATTATTAAACACATCTGCTTCGCTCGTGCCAAGCTTTAGCAGTCCATCTGTGCCAATCGGGTCAACATACCTCACCGGACAATTATTGCAATACATATACCGGTTACTGCCATCATGTGCAGGATCTTCCGTATTGTTGTTAAGCTCAGAAGCTGCCACGTCCACAATAAGCGCGGCGGTTATGCTGAACACCGGTAAGATAAATATTTTTCTTTCCAAGGCAGTTTTGTTTATATATTCGATTTTAATTCCATCATAATTGTGCATATAGCATTAAAAGTTTATCTCAGTCCTTTAGCTATGTCAATACTGCCCAAGTAATTTTCAGGCAAATATTGAAAACAATTTGAAACAATATGCTTAATCTTTGAACCAACAATTGACTAAAGCCGATTTTTCTTTATAATAGAGACAAGCAAAAGGAACAGTTCAAAAGATCATAATTTGACGGAGGTTTGCATGGAAAAGGATTGGTTGTTTTACACTGAAGAATATATGTGCGGTTTGAGAACAGCTGCGGTTTTGGTTAAAGATGGTAAAATCCTGGTGCAAAGAGACATAAACGGAAATGAATATGCATTGCCAGGCGGTCATATAAAAATCGGGGAAACATTAGAAGATGGTTTGATTCGTGAGACAATGGAAGAAATGGGTGTGGAGATTAAATGCAGCCGCCTCTTATGGAGCGAAGAATGTTTTTGGGAATGGAATGGTAAACAGGCACATAACATTGCATTTTACTATTTGGCGGAATTATGTGAAGCTCAGGAAATCCCCGATAACGGAGAGTTTGCTTCTCAAAAAGATAATTGTAATGTACTTATCGGATGGATGCCAATTGAAGAACTTCAAAACATAACCATATATCCAGAGTTTTTGAAAAAAGAGATATACAATTTAAATGAGCCAATGAAACATTTTGTTTCAATGGGTTAATGAGGAAAATCCGATTTATCTTCGTCGAAAAGAGCAGCGAAATAAAAATATGAGGTGTGAGACGACAGACTCGCACCTCTTTTCACTTTTTGCCGAGTAAGCGCCAAAGGCTGCCTTCCTTCGCGACGCCGCGCATTTTTCTTTCGTATATTGCGAAACGGCCTCGGCGTGTGCTAAAATGGCAGCATGGAAAAGAAGGCCATGCGGGCGGCTTCCGTCCGCCGAGTTGAAAGGATATGCTATGAAGCGCATTTACATGGATAATTCCGCCACGACGCCCGTTTCCGAGGCGGCGCTCAAGGCCATGCTGCCCTGGTTCCGGGAGGAATTCGGAAACCCCTCGGCAATTTACAGCTACGGTCAAAGCGGAAAAAACATTCTGGAGGATTGCCGCAAACGTGTCGCCAAATGCCTCGGCGCGCTGCCGACGGAGATTTTCTTCACCTCCGGCGGCACGGAAAGCGACAACTGGGCCGTTCGCAGTGCCTGCCGCGCAAGGGGCACAAAGGGCCGCCACATCATCGCCTCCGCGATAGAGCATAACGCGATACTGCGTACCCTCGGGCAGATGGAGGAGGATGGCTTTGAAGTCACATACCTTCAGCCCGACAGGCTCGGGCGCATCACGCCGGAGCAACTTGAGGCGGCGATACGCCCGGACACCATTCTCATAAGCATCATGCTGGCAAGCAACGTCGTCGGAACGGTGCTGGACATAGCGGCACTGGCAAAAATCGCCGCGAAGCGCCGTATATGGTTCCATACCGACGCCGTGCAGGCCGTGGGACATATCCCCGTTCAGGCGCACGCTCTGGGCGTGGACTTTCTCTCCCTCTCGGCGCACAAATTCGGCGGGCCGAAGGGCGTCGGCGCGCTCTATTGCCGCATGCCGAACAATCTCCCGCCCCTTATCACAGGAGGCGGACAGGAGAAGGAGCATCGTTCCGGCACGGAGAACATCCCCGGGATCGTCGGCATGACGACGGCTCTTGAGGAGGCCGTGGAGAACATGGACGAGGAACGTGCGCGGCTTTCCGCTCTGCGCGACCGCATCATCGCGGGCGCCTGCGCCATCCCGGGCGTGGAGCTTACCGGCGACCCGGAAAACCGCTTGCCGGGCTTCGTTTCCCTGACGGTTGACGGCATCGGGCACAGCGTTCATGTGGTCAACGCCCTCAACGAAAAAGGCATTTGTGTCAGCTCCGGCTCAGCCTGCAGCGCCGCTTCAAGAGAGGCAAGCCATGTGCTGCTCGCCCTCGGTTACGACGCGAAGAAGGCTTCGGGAACGCTTCGCATCACTCTCGGCGCGGAAAACAGGTCCGAAGAGGTCGATTATCTGCTTTCCGTACTGCCCGAGCTAATTATGCAGCAGCGCACAAAGGCGGCAGCAACGCCGTTTTGACGCGCCGGGAAAGGAAAAATCATGAGAAACAGTGCAGACGATTGGAACAAGGCGGCGAAGGATTTTCAGACGGTCTTTCAGCTCGGCCTGAACGACTATAACGCCGCGATAATCCGTTTCTGGCAGGACGAGGGGATGCTGCCGCCGGGCGCGCGCTTCATCGACATAGGCTGCGGCGTCGGCAAATACGGCGCTCGCCTCGCCGAGCTGGGCTACGACGTTACGCTCACGGACATTTCTTCGGAAATGCTGCGGCTTGCGCGGGAGAATATGGCGCGCTTCACGACGCCCTGGGCGGTGTACCACTGCGATTTTAACGACGCGAGCCCCGACGAGCCGATCTTCGCCGGAGGCTTTGACCTCGCCATCTCCACGATGTCGCCCGCGATACACGACCTTGCCACCGTTAAAAAAATGAGCGCCATTTCGCGCGCGTGGTGCTTCCTCGCGCGCTTTTCCGAGTGGAGCCAGCCCTTCCGTGACGAGCTCATGCGCCGTATGGGGCGCGAGCCGCGCCCCATGTTCGACAATATGCAGGGCGACTGCGAGGCCATGCTCAGCGCCGTCCGCGAGGCGGGCTTTGAGCCAAAGGTGCGTTACGTCGAATATAACTGGTCCGACGAGAGGACGCCCGAGGACGAGGCGGAGTACATCAGCCGCAAGTATTTTTCCGGCGAGGACGATTCCTCCGCCGTATACAAAAGCGCCCTCGCCGCGGCGAAGGACCTCGCCGCAGGCGCGGAAAAAGTACGCGACGAGGTTATGACCAAGGTCGCGTGGATATACTGGCACACCAAAGGCTGAGCCTTTCCTCAGCGCAGCTTTATGGACAGCCCGCAGCGCAGTGGTGCTTATCGGTATTATAACGATTAAATCATAACCACCGGCACTGCCGATGGTTTTCTGTATACAAAAATAACCGCCCGCGCGCAGGCGCGGCGGTGCAGATGAACCATATTATACAAGCCCAAACAACAAAGTGCCGGGGGAACATCCCCCGGCACAGTATTTACGCCATTGCAACTACGCCCATGCAGATGAGCAGGACGCAGACCCCCGCCGTCAAGACCCCGGCAAAAATCGTGGGCAGGGCGGTTTTCATGCGAATATTCATAAGCGCCGCGACGAGGGCGCCCGTCCACGCGCCCGTTCCGGGCAGCGGTATCGCCACGAGGACGAAAAGGCCGAGCACGGCGTATTTATACACGAGCTTCGCCTTTTTCTCCGCGCGTTCCTCCAGCCAGCGCACGCGCTTTTCAAGCCACGCCGACTTCACGCGGAGCCACGCGAAAATCTTCCGCGTAAACAGAATGATCAGCGGCGTCGGCAGCATATTTCCGATAACCGCCGCGGCGTAGACCGCCCATTCCGGCAGCCCGAACGAAAGGCCGAGCGGTATCGCGCCGCGCAGCTCGATAACCGGAACGGCCGCGAGCAGAAGCGTCATCAAAAGGTGTAAGGCCATTAAACTCTTTGCCCCACCTCTCCGGCGCGCTTATAAATGCAGTTTTCGGGGACGACGCCGCGCACAGAGCTGAGCGGATAAACGCTCGCGCCCCGGCAGATTATCGCCCCGGGATTGAGGACGCTGTTGCAGCCGATTTCCACATTATCGCCCAGCATCGCGCCGAACTTTTTAAGCCCGGTTTCAATATCGCCCTCCGGCGTATGCACGACGACGAGCTTCTTGTCGCTCTTCACGTTGCTTGTGATGGAGCCCGCGCCCATATGCGCCTTAAAGCCGAGGATGGAATCGCCGACGTAGTTATAGTGCGGCGTCTGAACCTTGTCGAACAGAATCACGTTTTTCAGCTCCACGGAATTGCCCACGACGGCGCCCTCGCCGACTATGGCGCTCCCGCGCACGAAGGCGCAGTGGCGCAGCTCCGCGCCCGCGCAGATGATGCAGGGCCCCGTTATCGAGGCCGTGGGCGCGACGACGGCAGAGCGGGAGATCCAGACGTTCTCCCCGCGTTTTTCAAATTCGCTCTCCGGCAGCGACGGCCCGAGCTGAAGGATGAATTCCTTTATAAGCGGCAGCGCCTCCCAGGGATATCTGCATTTTTCGAGCAGGGGCGCGGCGACGGAATGAGTAAGGTCAAATAAATTTTTCGTAAGGACAGTTTCCATGCTTCGCTCCTCAGGCCATAGATTTCAGGACTATCCTGACATAGTCGGTTATCTGCTTTTCAAGGTCGTAGGAGCCGTTCGTGATGCACCAGTTATAGCAGCAGCCGCGGACGAGGACGAAGAAGAAATCGACAAGCTCCGGCGCGGTGAGATTTGTTTTCAGCTCGCCCCTGGCAAGCCCGGTGCTTACGATGTCCTCAAAAACCTTCTGCATCGGCCTGTGCTTCGAGAAGAAGGGGTTATCGGACTGGAAGAGTATCTTCATGAGCTCAAGGCCGGTGTTGAGGTTCAGATGCGTATAGTAGCGGAAATAGCTGACTATTTTTTCCGCCGTCGTCCCCTCGTCGTTAAGACTGAGCGCGACGGACTCGCTGAAATACTTGTCTCCGTCCATGTATATGCTGATAAACAGGTCGTCCTTCGTGGGGAAATAGCTGTAAAAGGTGCCGATAGAGACCCTCGCGTCGTTGCATATCTCGCGCACGGTAGTGTTTTGAAAGCCCTTTTCCTTCATGAGCTTCAGCGAAGAATTAAGGAGCCTTTCGCGCGTTCTCTGCGCCTTATCGCCCTTTCCGGTAACGACTTTGTCCATTTCAAAAACCTCCAAGCTTACAGGGGAAGCGGAATTAAAGATTATTACAATAATCAATATTACTGTTATTATATCAAAGCAAAAAAATTTGTCAATCGGCCTGACAGGACACAAATACGCAGCGGAGAGCACGAAAACCGCGCTCTCCGCAATTTTATGATATTTTATCGGTTCAGCTTCTTTTCCGCGCAGTCGAGGCAAACAAGCCTGCCCTCCGAAACCCGGAGGAAGGGTTCGCGGCACATTTCGCCGCATACGGCGCAAGGCTGCGACGGCTGGCGCACGAATGAGTCTTCCGGCGCCTCAAAACGCGTTTCCGTGACGGAAAAAACGTTCCCCAGCGGCTCATTGAGCAAAAATTCTATCATTTCGCTCTTTTCAAGTCCGCTCGGCCAGTCCTTGCTCACAAGGCGCAGGCTCTTCCCCGTCGTCCTGTCGTAAAAATTGAAGGCCGTCTTGCCGCGGTCGCGCAGTTCGAGATTGCCGCCGCCCCAGGTCGTTCCGAATACGGACTGTATCCCGTCCATGTAGCAGGCGCGGCTTTCGGCTATGCAGTAAAGGCTGTGCTCGCCCTTTTCCGCGCCGAGCAGCTTTAAGGCCTCCGCCGCCGCGCGAACGCCTATCGCAAGCCCCGGGCAATAATGTCCGTGCAGTTCCCCGGCCTTTTCAAAAAGTTCCCGTATCATATTTCTCTCCTTTACAAGACCATAACGAAGCGTTCTCCGTTCAGCTCCGTCACGGCAGCATCAACTCCGTATACCGCGCGGATGGACTCCGGGTTTACAACGCCGCTGTCACCGTAGCAGAAGGCCTCGCCCTCGCGCAGCATGAGGAAACGGTCGCAGTATTTCAGCGCGAGGTTAAGGTCGTGTATAACGATAACGGCGGTTATGCCGTCCTCCTTTGCGATATTCGCCACGGTCCGCATGACCTCGTGCTGATTGCGAAGGTCAAGGCTCGCGGTGGGTTCGTCGAGCAGCAGCACCTTCGGCTGCTGCGCAAGCGCCCGCGCGAGAATTACCTTTTGCAGTTCGCCGCCGGATAGCTCATCTATATACCTCAGCTTCAGCGCCCCGAGCTGCATGCGCGCGATGGCCTCATCCGTGATGTCATAATCCCTCTGCGCGGGAGCAAAGCGCATATGCGGCTTGCGCCCCAGAAGAACCGTGTCGTAAACGGTGAGGCGGCTCATTTCCGTGCGCTGCTCAACGTAGGCAAGCTTTCTGGCAATCTGCGCGCGGGATGAGCTTTTTATCTCCAGCCCGTCCACGGCGATAAAGCCGCCCTGCGGCTCAAGGATGCGGTTGAGACATTTGAGGAAGGTGCTTTTCCCCGCGCCGTTATTGCCGAGGAAGGCGATGCAATGCCCGGCCTCTTCGTTCAGGCAAAGGTTTTTCAGTACCTTTTCCATCCCCCGGTACGCGAACTGAATATGCTCTGCCTGTATCATTATTGCTTCCACCTGCCCTTGAAAATTATCCACAGGAAAAGCGGCGCGCCGAGGACGGAGGTTATCGCGCCTATCGGAAGCACGATGGGCGCGGCTATCATCCTCGCGGCGGTATCGCTGAAAAGCAGCAGCATCGCGCCCGCAAGACCCGAGGCGGGCAGCAGATAGCGGTAATCCGTGCCGACGAATTTGCGGACAAGGTGCGGGGCGATAAGCCCGACGAAATTGATTATCCCGATATACGAAACTATAACCGAGGCCGCCAGCGAGCCCACCACCATACCGAGGATGAGCACCCTGCGCGTGTTCACGCCGAGACCCTTCGCGCCGTCCTCGCCGCCCTGCATGGCGTTATAATTCCAGCAGTTGCAGGCAAAGTACACGCTCGCCGCGAGCACCACCGCGCCCATCACGCTAATATCCTTCCAGAAGGTGCTGCCGAGGTCGCCGAAGGTCCAGTATACCACGGCGGCGACGCGCACATCGTCGGCAAAATACTCCATAAGCGTCGTCCCCGCCGAAAAAAGCGAGCCGAGCGCGACGCCGGCCAGTATCATCGTCCCTGCCGTGACGCGCCTTATTCGCGAGAGCGCCACGATAAAAAGCGTCGAGAGCATCGACCCGGCAAAGGCGCACAGGGTCGTAAGCGCGGGGCTCGTGACGGAAAGCTGCATTCCCGAGCTTCCGGCTGACATAAGCCCGCCGCCGAGAGCGATTATCGCAAAGGCCGCGCCGAAGGCTGCGCCCTGTGAAACGCCTATCGTGGAGGCCGAGGCGAGCGGATTGCGAAGGATGCCCTGCATCACGCAGCCCACTATGCCGAGACCGAAGCCCGCGATTATCGCCGTCACCGCGCGCGGCAGGCGAAGGTTGAGCACAATCACCTTCTCCTTCGCGTCGCCGAATCCGAAAAGCGTCGAAACGACGCGGTTTATCGGGACGGACGAGGAACCGAGCGCTATCGCGAGCAGGAAGGCAAGCGCCGTTAGCGCCAGAAGGAAGACGAGGAAGAGCCTTTTTCCCGCTATGAACGAGCGGTAGCCCTGCCCGCCGCGCTGCAATTGTTCCTTCATACCGGCTTATCCTATGCTGATGGGGCCGAAGCCGCAGCCATTAACTTCAAGGACGGAAAGATACGGCATGCCTATCATTTCGTTGAATATTTCCTCCGCCTTTGCTTCAAAATCAAGGTCCGCGAAGGCTTCGGGGTAGATTATCTTGCCCGCGTAGAAGGAATCGACTATCGCAAGCTCCATGTTGCACCAATAGTAGTTGAAATTCACCTGAGCGTAGATTTTTCCCTCGCGCACGGCCTTGAGGCTGTCGATTGCGTCCTTATGGGCGGCATAATCGTCGTTTACCATGTTCATATTGCCGGGATTTAGGAAAATAATGTCGGGGTCCCATTCGATTATCTGCTCCATGCTTACCTCCACGCCGTCATGGGCGTCGAGCGTATCGGAGAGGTTGACGGCGTTTATCGCCTCGAGCGGGGCGTAACCGACATAGGTGCCGGTGAAGCCGTGGCCGCCGCTCCAGCTTACCGCGCCGGGGTAGACCCTGGGCTTAGCGCTCTCCGGGATGTCCTTGGTTCTGTCTCCGAGCTCCTTGACCCAGCCTTTTATCGCCTCGGAGGTCTTCTCCGCCTTCTCCTGCGTTCCGAGGACTTCTCCTATGAGAATGATGGAATCGGTGAGGTAATGCGAATTGAATGCGTCGCCGTATACGCCGATTACCGGCAGGCCCGTCTTCTGGGCAAGCTCCTCCATGGCGACGGTGTCGGAATCCTGATAGAAAACAACGTCGGGCGCAAGCTCCACGAGCGCTTCGGCATAGTCGGCGTTGCCGCTGCCGCCGGAGGCGACTGCTCCGCAGGCGGCGAAATGCTCGCGGTTAGCGTAAGCGTAGGGCATCCCGGGGTCGCCGCGAAGCTCCATCTCCGTGCAGCCGACGATATAGTCCACGCCGCCGGCATAGACTATGAGGCGCGCGGCGCTTCCGAGGGCGGCGCAGCTTTTCACACTCGCGGGTATCTCGACCTCGCGGCCGAATACGTCGGTTATAATGCGCGTCTCGCTGCCGCTTTCAGGGGCGGAAGCATCGGGCGCCGCGGCGGAAGCGTCGGGCGCGGGAGTTTCCGCGGGGGCAGAGTTTCCGCAGGCGGAAAGCGCGCCGAGGCATATAAGCGCCGCAAGCAGCAGCGCGATAAGCTTTTTGCTGTTTTTCATTGTGATTTCTCCTTTGATTGTTATTTATTGCAGCCTAAACTGTTTTCCAATATATATTCACGAGCGTTGTGTTGATTTCCTCCTTCACAAGCCCGTCAACGCTTATATCGCGAAGATATTCCTTCAGGCGCGTTTCGGTTTCGGCGCTGAGCGTTTCACGGCCCCGCAGCCTGCCGATGAACCATTTTTCCGCGTCCTCAAGCCTCCGCTCCGGCAGCCAGACGGTTTTCGTATAGCTCAGCTCCGGCTCGTAGCCGAGCCCCCACAGCACAGCGAAGGTATAGGCGACGGAATCGTCCCCGGCGGGGGATTTTTTAAGCCCGGCAAGCTCCCGCAGAGCGTCGAAAACCTTATCCGTCCGCCGCGCGGGCTTGCATAGGAAGCAGCAGCCGCGCGATACGGCGCACATTTTCACGAGCGTATCGTAATCGGCGACGGCGGGCGTCGTGTGCGCGAAAACTATATCGTACTTTTCTCCGAGCTGAGTTTCGTCGAGCGAGCCCCAGTCGGCAACGCGGAGGGAAAGGTTTCTGATGCCGTGCTTCCGCGCGTAATCCATCCCCAGCTCCACCATGCGCGGGGACAGATCCAGCCCGTCGGCCTGAGCCACGCGCCCGGCCAGGGCCACGGAATAGGCCCCCGCGCCGCAGCCGACGTCAAGCGAGCGCATATCCGGCCTTATCTCGGTTTTCTCCGCCATAAAGCGCAGGAAGGGCTCGTCGCGAAAGTTTATTTTCTCCTCGAAAACATATTCCTCGGCTGCGCTGTCCCACGCGGCGGTCTCCGCCTCGATATTCACGGCGCCGCGCCGCCAGTTTCGTATAAGTTCTTCCATGTTCACAGTATTCCTCCGTAGGCGGCACAAAGTATGCCTGAACATATTCAACGAAAGAAAGTATAACATCACATTTTTGTCAATATAAGCCCGGAGGGGGGATATTTTTTTCAAAAACGCAAAAAACCGGAGCCCTGCAAAACAGGACTCCGGTTAAATATGTGTTTTTTGTTAAACCGCGCGATTACTCGGCGTCGCCGGTCTCGGGCTTGGGATCGTCGGTGCTGTAAACGAGCTCCTCGGCAGGAGCGGACTCCTCTACGGGGGCGGGAGCCTCCATGAGAGCGCGCATGCTGAGGGAGACCTTCTGGTTCTCATTGTCGATAGCGGTGATCTTAACCTCTACCTCCTGACCCTCCTTGAGAACCTCGTCGGGCTTGCCGATGCGGCGCTCGTTGGTGATCTGGGAAACGTGGATAAGACCGTCGACGCCGGGAAGGATCTCCGCGAAGGCGCCGAACTGCATGAGCTTGACGATCTTGACGGTGAGAACGCTGCCGACCTCATACTTATTGGTGAACATGGTCCAGGGATTCTCGTCGGGATTCTTATAGCCGAGGGAGATCTTCTTGGTCTCCTTGTTGAAGTTGATGACATAGACCTCGATCTCGTCGCCTACCTTGACTACCTCTGCGGGGTTCTTGATGCGCTTCCAGCTAAGCTCGGAAACGTGAACCATTCCGTCCACTCCGCCGATATCTACGAAAGCGCCGTAAGAGGTGAGGGACTTGACAGTGCCCTTGTATCTCTTGCCGATTTCGATCTCGTTCCAGGTAGCCTCAGCGGCGGCCTGACGCTTCTCGTACTGGACGGCGCGGATGGAGCCGACAACTCTGCGGCGGGCGCGGATAACCTCGGTGATGCGGAGCTGCTGGCGGGTCTTGACAAGGGGAGTGAGCGGAGCGTCCTTCGGAAGGCCGCTCTGGGAAGAGGGAACGAAAACGCGGATGCCCTTTACGTTTACGATGACGCCGCCCTTGTTCTCCTCGGTAACGAGACCCTCGACGGTCTCCTTGGTCTCCTTGGCGTTCTCGATGAACTCCCAGTTCTTAACGGTGTCGAGGCGCTTCTTGGACAGCATAACAGTGCCCTCAACGTCGTTAACGCGCATGACATAGGTCTCGATCTCGGCGCCGACCTTGACGATATCCTCCGGCTTGAGGTCGGGGTCGTCGGTCAGCTCAGAGATGGGGATGTATCCGGAATGCTTGGTTCCGAGATCAACCGTCACCTCGGTGGCGCCGATGGACTGGACTATGCCTGTTACCTTCTCTCCTGTATTTAAAGTTTTGATACTCTTTTCAAGCATTTCGTCGAAGGACTCTTCTTCGACAGTTTCAGTGTTTTTGATTTCTTCGGTCATTTTGTTGAAAACCTCCTTAATTATCCAAGCCGGCGTCGAGGCACCGGCTGTTATGCCTATTGATTTGACATCATCCAGTTCGGACAGCTCAAGCTCACAGGCGGTTTCAGTAAATATGACCCTATTGCAGCTATTGGCGCAAAGCTCGGCCAGATGCCGGGAATTCGCGCTGTTTCTGTCTCCTACTACTATCATTGCTTCGCATTCGGCGGCAAGCTGGGCCGCCTCGCGCTGATGTCTTGATGTGGCTTCACACATTGTATCAAATATTTTGAAGTTTGTATACTCTTTTTTTATTATTTCCCCGCAAATTTTCGCGGCGTTTTTGATGAAAGTTGTCTGAAAAACGACGCTTATTGGGTCATCCCGCCCAATCCGGCCCTCTGAGGCCGCTTTTTGAAGCTCCTCAGCGCCCTGAAAAACGACGGCTCCGCGGCATTGCCCGCATATCGCGACGAGCTCGGGGTGCCCCTTGTCGCCGATAACCACGGGGGTTCGCCCCTCCGCCTCCGCCTCGCGGACTATGCGGTGGATGCGCGCGACGTTCGGGCAGGTCGCGTCGATTATCTCGCAGTTTTTCGCTCTCAGCGCCTCATAATCGCTCATGGGCGAGCCGTGCGAGCGCATTATTACGCGGCTGCCGGGCGGAATGTCGTCCACGCTCCGGGCCATCACCGCGCCGAGGGCGGCGAGCCGGTCTGTCTCCAGCCGGTTATGTATGAGCGCGCCGAGGGTATAGCACGGCCCTGTCTGCGCCGCCTTTTCCGCCATCTCGACCGCGCGGCGCACGCCGTAGCAGAAGCCGGCGCTTTCGGCCAAACGAACGGTTCTCATCGCCCTGTCTTCTCCCGGATTATTTTTGAAACGGCATCGACTGCTTCGTCAAAGCCGAGCTGCGTCGTGTCCACAAGCACGGCGTCCTGCGCCTGTTTAAGCGGCGCGACGGCGCGCTCCGTATCGTTTTTATCGCGGCGGAGCATGTCCGCGCGCACTTCCTCAAGGCTCTGCGCTTCGCCCTTTGCCTTCAGTTCATCATAACGCCTGCGAGCCCTTTCGTCAATCGACGCAGTGAGGAAAATTTTCACCTGCGCGTCCGGCAGCACGACCGTCCCGATATCGCGCCCGTCCATAACTACGTCCTTGCGCGCGGCAAGCGAGCGCTGCATATCGAGCAAAAACGCGCGCACCGCCGGGAGCGCGGAGACTGCCGAGGCGTACATCGAGATCTCCGGGCTGCGGATAAGCCCCGTTACGTCCTCGCCGTTTAAGAGCATACGCTGCCCGTCCTCGCCGTATTCTATTTCGATGTTTATCCCCGGCAAAAGCGGCTCCACCGCCTCGGGGGAATGGGGATCGGCGTCCGCGCGGCGGACAAAAAGCCCCACCGTCCTGTAAATAGCGCCGGTATCGACGTAGGTAAAGCCGTATTTTTTCGCTATGGCCCTGGCGACCGTGCTCTTTCCCGCACCGCCGGGGCCGTCCAGCGCGACGCTTATCGTTTTTCTGTCCATATGCCTATCCTTCGTTCAGGTCTCCCAAAGCCGCTGCGCCGCAGCGCTTCCTGCGGCATAGGCGGTAGACCATGCTATTTGTAAATTAAAGCCGCCCGTGTAGGCGTCCACATCTATGATTTCGCCCGCAAAAAAGAGGTTTTTCACAAGGCGCGATTCCATGCTCGAGGGGGTGATTTCGCCGATGCTCACGCCGCCGGAGGTGATTATCGCCTCGTCGATGGGGCGCTTGCCGCTTATTTTCACGGTAAAATCCTTAAAAAGCGCCGTGAGCGCGGCGCGCTGCGCCTTCGTGACGGAATTTACCTTCGTTTCCGGCGCAATGCCCGAGCGCTCCACTAAAACGGGGATGAGCAGCCTCGGCGCGAGCGCGGAGAGGGAATTGGCGAAATTGCGGTTCGCGTTTTCCGAAAAATCGCGGAGGATGCGCGCGTCGAGCGTCTTTTCGTCGAGCGCGGGCTTCAGATCTATATGCGCGGTGCAGCCCGCCGCCCCGCCGCGCGCTATATGAGCGCTGGCGGAAAGCACGAGCGGCCCGGTAATGCCGAAATGTGTAAACTGCATCTCCCCGAAATCCTCAAAAAGCTTCTCATTTCCCGGGGAATAGAGACCCAGGCGCACGTTCCGCAGGCTAAGCCCCTGCATCCTCGCGCAGAACCCGTCCGGCGAAACGAGGGGAACGAGCGAAGGCTCCGGCTCGGAAACGCTGTGCCCCAGCGCCGAGGCGAAACGGTATCCGTCGCCGCTCGAGCCCGTCTTGGGGTAGCTTTTCCCGCCCGTGCATAGGACGGCGCAGCGGCAGGAAATGTTCCCCGACGCGGTCTTCACGGCGGTAACTTCGCCGTTTTCCGCCGCTATACCCGTGCAGCGGCCCTTTATCACCGCTACGCCCAGCTCGCGGCAGCGCTCTGTGAGCGCGTCGGCAACGTCCCCCGCCCTGTCGGAAACCGGGAAAACGCGGTTGCCGCGCTCGGTTTTGAGCGCAACGCCGAGGCCCTCGAAAAAGTCCATCGCGTCCGAGGGTGAAAAGCCCTTCAGCGCCGAGAACATGAACTTTTCGTTGCGGGTGATGTTCTTCATCACCTCGGCCTCGGAGCAGTTATTCGCAAGGTTGCAGCGCCCCTTGCCCGTGATGCGGAGCTTGACGCCCAACCTGTCGTTTTTTTCGAGTATCGCGGTATTTGCGCCGAGGGAGGCCGCCGTGACAGCCGCCATGAGCCCCGCCGCGCCGCCGCCTATTATGACTACGTCAAAATTCGTCATATTTCTCGTATACCTCGTATTCGTCCCAGACTCTTTCAAGCTCGGAGAAGGTATTCGATATGTTTTCGTGCGTCTGCCCGCCCACGCTTACGATGAGCGCGTTGATGAGGCTCAGCGGCCCGACGAGAGAGTCCACGAACGAGACCATGTCGCTCTTCGCGTAAAGGCAGATCTCCGCGAGCTTGGCTATGGGGGAGGACTCGGAATCGGTTATGGCGATAACGCCCGCGCCCATGTCCCTCGCGTAGCGGACGGCCTGCGCCGTGCGCTTGGAGTAGCGCGGGAAGCTCAGACCCACGAGCACGTCGTTCCGGCTGATTCTTATTATCTGCTCGAGCAGCTCGCTGGCAGAATTTTCATAAACGGTCTTTACATTCGGCATGAGAAGGTTGAAATAAAAGCCCATGAACATCGCAAGCGGCGCGCTCGTCCTCGTGCCGAGGATATAAACGTGCTCGGCATCCACTATGCGCCGGACGGCCTTATCGAACATCGCCCGGTCGGTAGACTCCATGGTGAGCATGATTTTCTCAACGTCAGACTGCAAGACCGCGGAAAACGTGTCCTTATCGCCCATGACGGTCTTCGCCACCTCTATGCGCTGGACGCTCGTGAGGCGGTTTCTTATCATGTTTTGCAGCGCAAGGCGCATCTCCGGGTAGCCCTCAAAGCCGAGCTCCGAGGCGAAGCGAACCACCGTGGACTCGCTGACCCCGGCGGTCTTGCCGAGCTTTGCCGCCGTCATGAAAGCGGCTTTGTCAAAATTTTCCTCTATATAACGGGCAATACGCGTCTGCCCCTTTGAAAAATCGCGTTTTTTCTCTTCAATAGCGGAAAGGATATCCTTTTCCATTTATATGACCACTCTTTTCACAAAAGCCAAAAGGCGCAAAATGCAAAAACTGATTGAAGCCTCGGCAGGGCCGATACCTACCGACACAGTTTAATACTAATTTTGAATTTTGACAAGTCATTTTTGCATTTTTGCATTCTTTTCCTGCATTTTTTGCCGATATGGGACGGATTTTCCGTCATCGGCGCGATTTTATGCCCTTTATCGTCTTTATTTCCTGCGGCGTAAGCATACGCCATTTGCCGTAGGGGAGCCTTCCGAGCTCGATGCCGCCCTCCGCCACGCGCTTGAGCCGCAGGACCTCGAGCCCCGCCGCCGCGCACATATTGCGTATCTCGCGGTTTTTCCCCTCCGTTATCGTCATGGAGATGAGGGCGCGGTTTTCCTTCTGCTCGAGGATTTTCAGCTTCGCCCCGGCGTAGACTACGCCCTCCACCGTCATTGGCTTTTCGAGCAGCTCAATTTTTGAATTAAGCTCCTCGCCCTCGACCTTGACATGGTAGACCTTCGCGACCTCCGAGGAGGGGTGCGCGAGACGGTTTGCCGTCTCGCCGTCGTTGGTCATTATAAGCAGGCCCTCGGAGTTCATATCCAGCCGCCCGACGGGATAAACGCGCTCGCCGCAGTCCGCCGTTAGCTCCACGACGGTTTTCCTGCCGTGCTCGTCCTTCATCGTCGTGACGTAGCCGCGCGGCTTGTTGAGCATTATGTAAACCGCCTCGCGTTTGCCCCGGATGGGCTTTCCGTCGATTTCGATTATGTCCCATTCGGGGTCGGCCTTGCTGCCGAGTATGGCGGCTTCGCCGTTAAGGCGCACCCTCCCGGCCTCTATCATGCGCTCGGCCTCTCTGCGCGAGGCTATTCCGGCCTCGGATATTATTTTCTGCAAGCGTTCTTTCATGCTTTCTCCGTTCGTTTAACAAGGCACGGACGCCTTACCACGCCGTGCCTCAATCTGTGTAAAAACTATATATTTTGTTTTTGACGGGGCTCAGCCTCGGCAAAAACACCTACCCCTCGCGCCGACCAAGGAGGCGGGAGCCGAAGAGCGGAGCCGACGCGATGAGCGCGAGTAACTCAAACGAGAGCCCAGCGCAGCGGGTCTCGTTTGAAGCGCAAAGCGCCTACTACGCCGTTCCCCCGAGATTGTATTCATTTGCCCTTTGCCACGACCACCTTATCTGTTCCCAGAAATTCAGCGTCGCGCCCTCTGCAAGCGGCGCGTCCTCCGCCGCGACAAGCGCGAGCTGGGCGCGTTTTTCGCCGTTTACGAAAATCTCCACGCTGCCCACTCTGTCACCCTGCTTCATAGGCGCGTAGACAAAGCGCGGCAAATTCTCCCGCAGCTCAATTTCGTCCTCCGCCGAAGCAAAAACGCGCGCGGAGCCCGCAGCAGTTACGCGAAGCGCGTCCTTCTCGCCGGAAACGAGCGGCAGCGAGTATTCCGTGTTCTCCGCGCCGAAGGAAAGAGTCCTGTAATTATCAAAGGCCCAGTCATAAAGCGCCTTGTGGTCGGCCCAGTCGCAGGGGTCGCAGAGCGTGACGCAGATAAGGCGCGTGCCCTCCCGCTCACAGGCGGAAACGAGCGTCCGCCCCGCCCTGGAGGTGTAGCCCGTTTTGAGACCTATGCAGCCCTCGCATTCCCAGAGCAGGCGGTTGTGGTTAGAGTAATAGCGCTGCGGGGTTAGCCGCGCCTCCCGCGTGGAAACGATGAGCGCGAGCTCCGGCTCCTTGAGACAGGCGGCGGCAAGCAGCGCCATATCCCGCGCGGTGGAATAGTGTTCTGCGTCGTCGAGCCCGTGAGGATTGGTGAAATGCGTACCCTCCATGCCGAGCTCGGCGGCCTTATCGTTCATGAGCGCGGCAAATTCCTCGACGGAGCCCGCCGCATGGCAGGCCAGAGCGAGCCCCGCGTCATTGCCGGAGGCAAGCAGCAGCCCGTACAAAAGCTCTCGCACGGAGCATTCCTCGCCCTCCCGCAGCCCCATCGAGGAGCCCTCCACGGCGGCCCACTCGCGCTTTATCGTGAGCTTTTCGCCGGGGGCGCAGTTTTCGAGCGCGACGAGCGCCGTCATGAGCTTCGTCGTGCTGGCAATGGGGAGCTGGCGCGAGGCGTTTTTCTCATAAACCACCGTTCCCGTCTCTGCGTCGCAGACTACGCAGGCTGCGGCGGAAACCTCGGGCGCGGCGGCAAAGCACAGCGGAGCCGCCGAAACGAGCAGCGCCGATATTATAAATGCGGATACGGCTCTTTTAAGCCTCAATCGGTTTCATCTTTCTTCCTCGGCAGGATTTCCCTGATTTTTTCAATCATGCCGGGGACGGCTTCCATTATCGCCTCAGCCGCCGTTTCAGCCTGCGGCTGCGCGCTTACCACCTTCACCGCGCCGTCCTTCACGACGAGGAAGGCCACGGGAGTAACCTTCACACCCGCGCCGCTGCCGCCGCCGAAATTATTGGGCGCGCCCGCGGTCTGGTTCTTGCCCTGAAAATCGGAGCCGCCGGAGGCGAAGCCGAAGCTCAGCTTGGAGACCGGGATGAGGGTGATGCCGTCGTCCGTTTTTATGGGAGTGCCTACGATCGTGTTAGCGTCGATCATCTCCCTTATTTTACTCATGGTAGTCTCCATTAATTCACCGATAGGATGCTTTTCCATATTTTTTCTGTCCTTTCATCAGGATTTTATATTGTTTTTCATTGATAATATCAGCTTTGCCGCTATCGCAAGGAGCGCGCCGAGACGCACGGACAGCTTCGCGCGCGCGTAAACCCGCGTTTTTTCGGCGGCAAAATCAACGCTGTTAGTCAGATCAAGCTTTTTTATTCGGAAAAACGAGCGCAGCACGGGGACTAAATCGCCCTCCGCCGCATAAATGCCGCCGTAGGCCAGCGCGGCGTTTGCCGGATCCTCGCAGGCCACGCAAACGTGAAGCGTCAGCTCCTTTATGAGCACCGCGCGGCGCAGCCTCCCCAACGCCGCGGCTATGGCCCCGGCGTTTTCCTTCAAGTCCTCAACGGTGCCTGCTGAGGCGCTTTTTTGCTTTTTTTCAGGCTTTTCGGGGCGCTTTTTTGCTTTTTTCTTCTTTTCCGGCGCGGGAACGAGCCGTTTTTTCAAAAAACCGTAGCTCAGCCAAACAAAAAGCCCCTCGCCGGAATACTCCGCCGCCATGCCCACGGGCAAAGCAAGCAGCAGGCACAAAAGCGCCAGAACTCCGGCAATAACGTAAACAGCCGTCATCGTTTCACCTCAAACGTCCGGCAGGACGAGCTGCATTTCGCCCGGCTCCGTCCCGCTGAAAAGCGAGGATTCGGGTAGCGAATCCTGCGGCGGCAGCTCGTCGAGTGAAGTAAGCCCGAAGGCGCGCAGGAAGCCCGGCGTCGTGCGGTAAATCACCGGGCGGCCCGGAACGTCGAGCCTACCGCAGGGCTCGATGAGCTCCTTTTCCACGAGAAGGCCCACGGTATAGGAGCTGTCCACGCCGCGAATCTGCTCTATATATGTTCTCGTAACGGGCTGAAAATATGCAACGAGGGTGAGAACCTCCATCGCGGAGGCCGAAAGCTTCGAGGGCTTGCGCGTTTCAAGCGCACGGCGGACGTATTCGCCGTATTCCGGCGCGCTGCAAAGCTGGAAGGCTTTTTCCAGATGCAGCAGGCGGAAACCGCGCCGTTCGTAGGAATAGGCGTCGGCAAGGCGCTGCGCCGAGGCGTAGACCTCGTCCTCGGAAACGTCCAAAAGCGCCGCGAGCCGCGCGGCGGGGACGGGGTCGCCCGAGGCGAAAAGTATGCTTTCGATTATTGCGTCAATTTCGTGTTCCATGCTGCCCGCCTTACTGTTCATAGTCGGTTTCTTTGAATTCGGAAGCGTCCTCGGATTCCTTTTCCGTCATTTCGGCGACGTATTCTCCGTCTACCTCGACGAGGCTGATGCTGCCGGACCGGCAAAGCTCGAGCACCGCGATGAAGGACGCGACGAGCTCCGAGCGCCCGGAAAGATTTTTGAAAAGGTCGTAGACCTTCACGCGCTTTTTCTGCCTGAGGTCAAGCATTATCTGCTCGCTCTTCTCCCCGATGGGGTAAACGAGCCGCGCCGGGGCGGTGAAATTCTCCGGGATGACGCTGCGCTCGGTTTCGCGCCCAAGCATGGCGATGAGCGCCTTTCGCAGCTCGTCCGGACTGTGGCTGAACTTATAGCCCTTCTCGCGGCCCAGGACCTCCTGGCGGCGGACGTAAATTCCCTCGCCGCGTGAGGCATAGGGCGCGATAACATCCGCAAGAGCCTTGATAAGCGCGTATTTTTTGCGGTTTTCAAGCTCCTCGAGCGAGTTTTTCAGTTCCTCCATTTCCTCGACTTCTTCCTCGCCCGCGACGAGGGTCTTTGCCTTGATATAGGTAAGGTGTGAGGCCATTTCGAGGAATTCGCTCGTTATCTCGATGTCGAATTTCTTCATTTTCTCAAGGTGTTCAAGGTACTGCTCGAGGATCAGCGAAATCTGAACGTCCTTGATCTCTATCTTATTGCGGCTGAGAAGAGCGAGGATTAGTTCGAGCGGGCCGTCGAAATCCGTCAGCTCGTTTTTGGACTTAACTATGCCGTCCAGATGAAAATTCAGCGCGTCCACCCGGTCACCTCCCGCGCAGGAAATAGAATTACAGCATCATTGCCAATTTTGCCCCCGCCTGCGCGACGACGAAAAATCTCTCGAAAACATAATCGAAGGCGACCGCGAGCGGGGAATCGAAAACGTTTGAAAAAACGAGCAGGACTATGAGTATCATGCCGTATTTTTCATAGCGCAATATGGCGAAATACGCCCTTTCCGGCAAAATCGCAAAAAGCAGCTTCGAGCCGTCCATCGGCGGGATGGGGATAAGGTTGAATACGCCGAGACCGACGCTCATATACGCCGTCGCGTCCGCGATGCTAAGCGCCGTCTGCCCCCAGCTCAGGCTCAGTGCCGCCGGAGTGAGCAGACCGCGCAGGAAAAGAATTAAAATCGCAAAAAGGAAATTCGACACCGGGCCGGCCAGCGCCGTGAGCGCCATGCCGAGACGCGGGTTGCGGAAATTCATCATATTCACCGGCACGGGCCGCGCCCAGCCGATTTTGAAAACAATGAGCATCAGAAGGCCCATTACGTCAACGTGCCGCAGGGGGTTGAGCGAAAGGCGCTTCTGCGTCTCCGCCGTCCTGTCCCCCAGCGCGAGCGCCGCGAGGCCGTGGCTCACTTCGTGTATGGTTATGCAAAGAAGCGCCGGGATAACGGAAACGACCATCCAAAGGAGGCGCTCCCAGTCCATCTGCGCCATAACTTCGCCAAAGCTTATTTGAGGCATCTTTTTTCAATCTCCGTGATGAGCGCTTCGCGCCCGGTTTTTTTCTCGGCGGAAAACGGCACCAGCGCGTCGGAATCCGTGAGTGCGAGAGAGGCCGATATAAGCGCCAGATTCGGCTCGATTTCGCTCTTTTTGAGCTTGTCAAGCTTGTTTGCCACGACGACGAGCGGGCACTGCGCGCTTCTGAACCAGCCCGCCATGGTAAGGTCGTCCGCCGTGGGCTTATGCCGCGCGTCCACTATCATGCAGCCGAGGGTGATGAGCTCGCGCCGCGCGAAATACGCTTCCATGAGCCGCCCCCACCTGTCCCGCTCGGCCTGGGAGACCTTCGCGTAGCCGTAACCCGGCAGATCGACGAGGTAGGCCGTTTCGTCGATGAGGAAATAGTTTATCTGAGCCGTTTTTCCCGGCTGAGCGCCGACGCGGGCAAGGTTCCTGCGCCCGGTGAGCGCGTTTATCACCGAGGACTTGCCGACGTTCGAGCGCCCGGCAAAGACTATCTGCGGCCTCCCGTCGGCAATAAAGCCGCTCTCCGAGGCGGCGGAGGTGATAAATTCAGGCTTTAAAAAATTCATTTCATTTTCTCCATAAGTACGACGGCTCGTGCGGCAAGTCCCTCGCCGCTTCCCGTGAAGCCGAGGCCCTCCTCCGTCGTCGCCTTAACGCTGATATCGCCCAGGTCCGCGCCGAGCGTATCGGCAATGACCCGGCGCATTTCGGGGATATAGGGCGCGAGCTTCGGGCGCTGCGCAACGATGGTAATGTCCGCGTTCACGAGCTCATAGCCCTCGGCGCGGACAAGTCCGGCGGTTTCCTCCAGAAGCCGCAGACTGCTTATGCCGCGATACTTTTCGTCCGTATCCGGGAAATGCTTGCCTATGTCGCCCAGAGCGAGCGCGCCGAGCATGGCGTCCATCAGCGCGTGAAGCGCCGCGTCCGCGTCCGAATGGCCAAGCAGGCCCTTTTCATAGGGTATCTCAACGCCGCCGAGCACGAGCCTTCGCCCCTCGGCAAAGCGGTGAACGTCATATCCTTCTCCGATTCTCAATGTAAATCTCCCCGTTTGCTTAGTATCAGCTCCGCGCGCTCGATGTCGCCCGGATTGGTTATCTTAAAGTTGTCGGGATCGCCGTCCGAAAGCGCGACGCTCATGCCGAGGCGTTCCACCGCCGCGGCGTCGTCGGTTACGTTAGCGCTTTCCTTCAGCGCCTGCGAGGTTGCCGCCGTGATGAGCTCGGCGGAGAAAACCTGCGGCGTCTGCACCGCGCCGAAATCCGTCCTCGGCGGCGTTTCCACCACGCGCCCGCCGCTTATGCGCTTGATAGTGTCCGTCAGCGGTATCATCGGGACGGCGGCGCCGGTTTCGGCGGCGAGGCGAACCGCGCCCTCTATGACGCGCTGGGAAACGAGCGGGCGCGCGCCGTCGTGAATGGCTGCAAGCTCCGCCTCCCGGCTCATGCACACGAGGCCGCGATAGACAGAGTCCGTCCGGCTCTCGCCCCCGCGCACGACGCATTTGAGCTTTTTTACGCCAGCCTCCGCGCATTCGTCGCTTATTTCCGGGATGAGCTCCGGGCGCGTGACGATGATTATTTCGTCAATGAGCGGGCAGGCTTCAAAGGCGAGTACTGAATGCAGCAGAACGCTCGAAGCGCCGAGCCGCGCCCTTATCTTGTCCTCGCCCAGCATACGCATGGACTTCCCCGCCGCGACTATGACGGCGGAGGTGAAGGGTCTTTTCGGCGCAGATGCCGCCGCGCCCCGTTTTTTCCCGAATATGCCCATGCCATACGCTCCCTTCCGCGCGATTAACTCAAACGAGATTCCAGCGCAGCGGGTCTCGTTTGAAGCGTGGCGACAAAGTCGCTACGCAAATTATTATATTACAAATTGAAGAATATAACAACAAAATTAATTGTAAACATACGCCGCTATTTCAGTTCCTGTTCAAGCGCGTCGAAAAGGCTCGACGCGAAAAACTCACGGATGGAAATATCAAGCCCGTCGCAGCGTTTTCGCTCCCCTTTCAGGGGAGCTGGCGCGAAGCGCCTGAGAGGTCGTAATTCAGCGGAACGCTGATGACAGCGTTCCCTACGTCGGCTGCGGAGGAACAGTATTGCCGCTTCCGGCAAAGCATTTCATCGTGTGCGCACACTATATTCGCTCCGTCATAGACTATGTCGGGGTGATTTATTTGGATTTAACTCACACAAGCGCTGCCGCGCTTGCTCTTTTCGCGGGACTGGGCACATGGCTCATTACCGCGCTCGGAGCCGCGGCGGTTTTTCTCTATAAACGCTCGCGGCCGAAGAATCTGAAGCTTTTGCTCGGCTTCGCCGCCGGGATAATGCTCTCTTCAAGCTTCTGGTCGCTGCTCATGCCTGCGCTCGACGAGGCTGAGGCGCTCGGCTTGCCCTTTCCGGCGCTGCCGCTCTGCGCCGGTTTTGCGCTCGGCGCGCTCTTTATCTGGGCGGCGGAAAAGCTTGCCCGGCGCTCGGGATGTCTGGCGGGGGCGGGAAGCTCCTCCTGCCGCGCAATGATGCTGGCCCTTTCCGTTACGCTGCACAATATCCCGGAGGGGCTTGCGATAGGGCTCGCCTTCGGCGCGGTGGGGGCGGGAGTTCCCGGCGCGTCGGTTATGAGCGCGTTTTCCGTGGCGCTCGGGATAGGCTTGCAGAATTATCCGGAGGGCGCGGCGGTTTCGATACCGCTTTACTGCGACGGGCAGACGCGGCTGAAAAGCTTTATGTACGGGCAGCTTTCGGGTGTCGTCGAGCCCATAGCGGCGCTTCTGGGCGCGCTCGTAGTGCACTGGACGCAGCGGCTGCTGCCCTGGTCGCTGGCCTTCGCTGCGGGGGCGATGTTCTTCGTTTCGGTGCATGAGCTTATCCCGGAGGCCTGCGAGCGCTCGGAACGCGCGCCCTATCTCGCCGCGGGCTGCGTCACGGCGGGCTTTGCGATAATGATGATGGCGGCACGCTTTGCATAGACGCGTTCACAAAAACGGAGACGGCGCAAAGCCGTCTCCGCAGCGGGTCTCATGTGAATTATTTTTATTGCTCTTTGTCGCCCTTTTGGCGGATTACCATGCGGACGGGGGTTCCTTCGAGGCCGAAAACAGAACGAATCTGGTTCTCGATGTACCTTTGATAAGAAAAGTGGAACAGCTCGGAATTATTGCAGAAAATGACGAACTGCGGGGGCTTTATCGCCGTCTGCGTCATGTAATAAAGCTTGAGGCGGCGGCCCTTGTCCGTGGGCGGCTGAACGCGCGCCGTCGCGTCCTCGAGGACGGTGTTGAGCATGCCCGTCGTGATGCGCATGGAGGTCTGGCCGTAGACGAAGTTAATGAGCTCGAAGAGCCTGTCCACGCGCTGACCCGTGAGGGCGGAGATGAAAACGATGGGCGCGTAGGTCATGAAGCTGAGCTCGCGCATGACGTCGCGGCGCATTTTGTCCATGGTTTTCGTGTCCTTCTCGACGCTGTCCCATTTGTTCACGACGATGATGCTCGCCTTGCCCGCCTCGTGCGCCATTCCGGCGACCTTCGTGTCCTGCTCGGTGACGCCGTCGTTTGCGTCGATGAGGATAAGGCACACGTCGGAGCGGTCGATGGCGTTCTGCGCGCGCAGGACGCTGTATTTTTCAATTTTATCGTCCACGCGCGACTTTTTGCGCATTCCGGCGGTGTCGATGAAGTTGTATTTGCCGGTTTCGTTCTCAAAAAAGCTGTCTACGGCGTCGCGCGTCGTGCCGGCAACGTCGCTTACTATAACGCGCTTTTCGCCGAGGATGAAGTTCGTCAGCGAGGACTTGCCGACGTTCGGGCGGCCTATTATGGCGACGTTTATCACGCTGTCGTCCTGCTCGTACTCCTCCTCCGGCGGGAAGGCGGCGACGCAGGCGTCGAGCATGTCGCCCGTGCCGTGGCCGTGGATGGCGGAAACGGCGATGGGGTCGCCGAGGCCGAGGGAATAAAACTCGTAGAGCGTGGGGTCCTCCGCGCCGATGGAATCGGCCTTGTTCGCGACGAGGACGACGGGCTTGCGGCTGCGGCGCAGCATCGAGGCGATCTCCTCGTCTGCCGCGGTTACGCCCGTGCGTATATCCGTTACCATTACAATGACGTCCGCGAGGTCGATGGCAATTTCGGCCTGTTCGCGGATGAAGCGAAGGATCTCACTGTCCGCCTTCGGCTCTATGCCGCCGGTATCTACCATCGTGAACTCGCGGCCGTTCCAGTCAGAATCCGCGTAAAGTCTGTCGCGCGTGACGCCGGGGACGTCCTCCACTATCGAAAGGCGCTTGCCGGAGAGCTTGTTGAAGAGCATTGATTTGCCGACGTTCGGCCTGCCGACTATTGCGACAAGCGGTTTAGACATTTGCTTCGCCTCCTTGGTTATCTATTGAAAGCATGGCGTCAAGCAGCGCGCCGCCGTCGTTCGGGACGGGGATGACCGGGACGCCCAGTTTTTCGGAAATATCGTCGAGGGATACGTCGTCGAGGAAAACGTCGCCCCCGTGGCGCAGCATTACCGCCGGGATGAGCAGGCGCTTGCCGAGCTCGCGGCCGGTTAGCTGCGCGATTATGTCGCCGCCCGAGACAAGCCCCGCAACGTCCACCGTTTCGCCGAGAAAATCGTTCCTGATGGGGTAGACAAGGCCGTGCGCGTTGGGGTTTTTCTCCTCCAGCGCCGCGACGAGCGAGGAAATGAAGGGCGCGGCGGAAACGCCCGTGGCTATCGAAAATCGCGCGGGGATATCCTCGTCGAGCATATCGAGCGCGGAATAAAATTCGTCCGAAAGGGAGCGGATGAGGCCGACGCCGTTTTCATACTGCGGGTAATCATCGTAATACTCCGTGGGCGGGATGGGCCGCCCGGCGCGGAGATACAGCTCGTCCGAGGCGTAGAAAAGGCGCGGGCCGACGCGCTCGGCAAATTCGTCGCCGAATTCGTTTATTATGTCGATGACCTCGCCCGCGCGCTCCGGCGTCATCGCTTCGAGCGGGTACAGCCCCTCGCGGTAGCGCGTTATCCCCACGGGCACGACGGAAACGCTCGCCACCTGCGGGTAAAGGAGCGAGAGCGTGGCGAGGCTGCGGCGCAGCTCGGCCCCGTCGTTGAGGCCGGGGCAGCAGACTATCTGGCAGTTCATCGTTATGCCCGCCTCCGCGAAGCGGCGCATTATGTCCACGCAGGCCCCGGCGTTTTTGTTGCGCAGCATTTTCACGCGCAGCTCCGGGTTCGTCGTGTGGACGGAGATGTTCACGGGGCTGATCTTAAGGTCGATTATCCGCTTTATCTCGCGCTCGGAGAGGTTCGTCAGCGTGAGGTAATTGCCCTGCAGGAAGGAAAGCCGCGCGTCGTCGTCTTTAAAATACAGCGTCTCGCGCAGGCCGCGCGGGAGCTGGTCGATGAAGCAGAATACGCAGTTGTTGGCGCAGCGGCGCGCGCTGTCCATGAGGTATTCCTCAAAGTTGAGGCCGAGGGGCATGAAGTCCGGGTTTTTTATGCGCACGCGCCTCGTTTTGCCGCCCGCGTCCATTAGCCGCAGGACGACGCGCTTTGCCTCGGAGTAGTATTTGAAATCGAGAACGTCGTGGATTTCGTGGCGGTTTACGGAAACGAGCGTTTCCCCCGCCCTGACCCCCGCCGCGTCGGCGAGACTGCCGGGGTCAACCGAGCTTATGACATTGTAGGATGACACAGTCTCACCTCCTGAGGGCTTGTGGATGCGGCGCATGGGCGCGCCGATGGTGCGGGATTTTATTACCGCGCCTGCGGCGCGGGCGGAACGTCGAGGACGACGTTCCCTACCGAACATGGGTTTAACCATATTGCATTGTACAGGTGGCAGGTGCCATGCCGGGGGCGAGCCCCCGGCCCACACCCTGCGGCGCAGCCTTTTTGCTCCCCTTGGATAAGGGGAGCTGGCTCGGAGGCGCAGCCGACGAGACTGAGAGGTGGAAGGTAACGTAAGGGCAACACCGCATAATTCCGGCGCATAGATTGCGCCGTCAGGATTTTCGTCAGATTGTTCAAAAAACGCAGGTAATACTTTGTGTATTGCCGAGTATTTTTGGACGATATGACGGAATATTCTGCAAGTAAGATATGTGCCGGGAATTATGCGGTGTTGCCTAAGGTCGGCAGTTATTTGGTTGATTGCTGCAGCGGCTATTCGTAGTGGCCGCCCCCTACAAACAGAATTTTTTGCTGACTAACCATAGCAGCGCATACCGCTCTTTACCCTCGACCTCTCAGTCAGCCTGCGGCGCGGGGCACATGGCCGAAGAAGAGAAATAGAGGGGAAGCGCTTCCCCTCTATCTCCTTAGTTTTAAAAAATTATTTTGCTTCCGCAGCAAGCTTTATGACCTCTCTGCCGTCATAAGTTCCGCAGGCCTTGCAGACTCTGTGGGGCAGGTGGTACGCCCCGCACTTGGGGCAGGCAACGATAGTGGGAGTTTCGAGCTTCCAATGAGAATTACGTCTCTTGTCTCTTCTTGCCTTGGATACTTTTTGTTTTGGAACCGCCATTTTGACACCTCCTCGTGCAAGCTGTAATCAGCAGCGTTTTGCGATGAATTATTTTTCCAATAGCTGCCCTAATACAGCTAATCTTGGGTCTATATCCTTCTTGCAGGAGCAGGGCCCGTCTTTAAGCGGCTTGCCGCATTTGGGGCAGAGGCCGGGGCAATCCTCGCTGCAAAGGAATTTCGTGTCCATGCCGAGGACGAAGGCCGTGATGAGGACTTCGTCAAGGTCGACCGCATCGTCCGCAATGGGGAAAATATCGGGGTTATCCGGGTCTTCAAGATCGCCCGCGAGCTTTGCCTCGACGGGGATGAGCTTATCCTTTTCAAACTCCGTGCCGCACCTGTCGCACAAACAGAGCATTTTGACGGAGAGGGAGGCGGTGAGCGTAAGCGCGCCCGCGGTATTGACGACCTCGCCGACCGCGTGAAGCGGCGAAAGCCATTTCACAACGGAGGAAAAGCTCATGTCGGAAATATCCGGCTCGTACTCGAAGGAGACCCTGCCGGGAACGGCGATTATTTTCTTTAGGTCAAGAAGCATAATAATCACCCCGATACCATGATGCCCGATTATTATAGAGGATAATCCGGGCTTTGTCAATCATTATTTCCTTATATTTACGCTTTTTCGCGGAAAAACCGGCTCACGGACAAAAAGCGGGGCGCGCAGAGGAGCCCGTTAGGCGCTCTTGTCATACAATTATCACTCAAAAAAGTGCAAAATGCAATACTATGAACAAATATTTTTTTACACGGCGAAAAACATTGCCAATTCCGAAAAAATATAATATGATTAAATTGGATTTGAACGCTCGCGCGGCCTGCCCGCCAAGCGTATACCGCCGCGAAAAGCGCCGCCCGAATCGCCGCTGCGCGGGCGAAAGGAGAATGAAGATGGATAACCACGAATATTCCGTGCCTCTCTATAAGCTTGTGGACGAATTCGACCTCGAAAAGGTTTATATTCCGCCGAATTATGAGCAGATCCTCGTTCAGACTCCCGACATTAACCGCCCGGGGATGCAGCTTATCGGATTCTACAACCATTTCGACAATCTCCGCCTCCAGCTTATGGGTATAGTTGAGATAATGTATCTGCGCTCGCTGCCCGAGGTCGAGCGGAAGAAAATATACGAGCTGCTTATCATGCGCAATATCCCCGCGCTCATAATCTGCAACCGCATGAAGGTGGACCCGAGCTGCATTGAGCTCGCGGAAAAGTACGGCGTTCCCCTTTTAAGGACGGAGCGCGACACCTCCGAGTTCATGGCCGCGCTCATCACGAGCCTGCACCATTACCTTGCCCCGCGCATCACGCGCCACGGCGTCATGGTGGAGGTCTACGGCGAGGGCGTGCTCCTTCTCGGCGAAAGCGGCATCGGCAAGAGCGAGGCGGCGATAGAGCTCGTCAAACGCGGACACCGCCTTGTGGCGGACGACGCCGTGGAAATAAAAAAGGTAGCCTACAACATGCTCCTCGGCTCCGCGCCGGAAATCATCCGCTATTACGTCGAGCTGCGCGGCATCGGAGTTATCGACGTGCGCAAGCTCTTCGGCATGGGCGCTGTTAAGGACGAAGAGAAGATAGACATGATAATAAATATCGAGAGCTGGCGCGAGGGCTATATGTATGACAGGCTCGGCCTCGATAACCAATATATAGACATTCTGGGCGTAAACGTCCCGGCGATAACCGTTCCCGTCCAGCCGGGGCGAAACCTCGCCGTCATCATCGAAACTGCCGCGATGCAGAACCGCCAGAAGAAGATGAACATCGACTCGGCGCAGGAATTCGTCGACCGCATCAATTCGCAGTTCGACAAGAGCTTTAATCCGTGATTTGCAAACTGTTTCCGCGCCTGTGGGCGCAGTGGAGGGAAAATGCAGCCTTCTGTATTCCTCGGCCTCGCCGAGCTGGCCCCGGAGCTTGAAATCCGCTTCGGCGAGCCAATGAAGAACCACACGAGCTTCCGCGTCGGCGGCCCCGCCGCGGCGCTTCTGCTGCCGAAGAGCGTTTCCGAGCTCAGGGCGGCCGCTTCGTTTCTCCGCCGCGAGGGGATAAAGCATTACGTCATGGGGAACGGGACGAACCTCCTTTTCCCCGACGAGGGCTATGACGGCGCGGTAGTAAAAACCGCCGGCGTCTCCGCCGCTGAGCGGGAGGGCGAGACCTTGATTTGTGCTGAGTGCGGCGCGTCTATGGCCTCCGTCGCCGTCCTAGCGCGGCGCGCCTGTCTCGCGGGCTTTGAGTTTGCCCACGGCATTCCCGGCAGCGTCGGCGGGGGAGTTTTCATGAACGCGGGCGCTTACGGCGGCGAAATGGCCGAGGTCGTTTCCTCCGCGGTCTGGCTCGATAAGGACGGGCGCGAGCATGAAAGCGCAGGCGCGGAGCTTGGTTTTGCGTACCGGCACAGTAATTTCACCGAAGCCGACCTCATTTTATCCGCGCGCATCAGGCTCAGGCCGGGCGACGGCGAAGCGATAGCCGCGCGTATGGCCGAGCTCAGCGAAAAGCGCAGGGCGAGCCAGCCGCTCGATAAGCCCAGCGCGGGCAGCGCCTTCAAGCGCCCGAAAACGGGCTATGCCGCCGCGCTCATAGACGAGGCGGGGCTCAAGGGCTTTCGCGTAGGCGGGGCGCAGGTTTCGGAGAAGCACGCGGGTTTTGTCATAAACGCCGGCGGCGCGACGGCGGAGGATATTATCCGCCTGATGGACGAGGTGCGCGCCGTCGTCTTAAAAAATTCCGGCGTAGAGCTTGAGCCGGAGATACGAATTATACGGTAGGAGGCAGGGTTTATGCAATTTTTCATCATTTCCGGCCTTTCCGGCGCGGGAAAGAGCCGCGTCGCGGCGACGCTTGAGGACCTCGATTTTTACTGCGTGGACAATATGCCCGTTGTCCTCATGCCCATCTTCGCGGAGCTGTGTCTTGCCACGAAGGGGCGCTACGACAAGGTCGCGCTCGTTACGGACGTTCGCGGCAAGGAGAGCTTTGACGAGCTTTTCACGGCGCTCGAGCGCATGAAAAAAATAGGCTGCGACTATAAGATACTCTTCGTCGAGGCCTCCAACAGCGTCATCCTCAAGCGCTATAAGGAAACGCGCCGCCGCCATCCGCTCGACCCCGACGGCGTGGACATAAGCGCCGCCATCGACAAGGAAAAGCAGCTTCTCAGCCGCATGCGCGAGCGCGCGGATTACATCATAAACACCTCCGACTATACCCTCGCCCAGCTTCAGCACCGCATAAACGACCTTTTCGCGGGCGGCGCGGGGCGCGGGCTGCACGTCAACGTAGTTTCCTTCGGCTTCAAGTACGGCGTGCCCTCGGACGCGGACCTTGTTTTCGACGTCCGCTTCCTGCCGAACCCCTATTACGTCCCGGAGCTTGCCCACAAGACGGGGCTTGAAGCGCCCGTGCGCGATTTTATATTCGAGCATGAGCAGACGGGGACCTTTATGGCAAAGCTCACCGACCTCGTCGAGTTCCTGCTGCCGCAGTATACCGAGGAGGGCAAGCCCTCGCTCGTCATCGCCATCGGCTGCACGGGCGGGCGTCACCGCAGCGTCGCCATCGCCGAGGCTCTTGCCGAGTTTACGGCAAGCTGCGGCTACGCGACGGAATGTTCCCACAGGGATGTGAAGAAGTAAAATGTCGTTTTCCTTTGACGCGAAGGCGGAGATGTGCCGCCAGCCGATAAACAAAAAGTGCTGCGCGGACGCGGAAATTTACGGGATGCTGCTCTATTGCAACACCTTTTCCTCAAGCGAAATCAGGATAATCACGGAGTCGCGCCCGGTTTACCAGCGCGCGGAAAAGCTTTTGAAGAAGGCGTTTTCCTGGGGCTTCGACGCCGTTTCCGGCGCGGGCGCGGACGAGGGGAAAATCAGCGCCTCGATAACGGCGCCGGATAAGCTCAGCGCGGTGTTTGACCGCTTCGGCTATGACCGAGGGCGCGTTCTGGCGCACCATATAAATCTCAGCGTGCTGGAGCAGCAGTGCTGCCAGGTTTCGTTCCTGCGCGGCGCGTTTCTCGCGGGCGGCTCGGTGACGGACCCGTCCAAGACCTATCATCTGGAGCTCGCTACGGGCCATTACAGCGTGAGCAACGAGATTTATTCAATCCTGCTCGAGCTCGGCATGAAGCCGAGAAACGCCGGACGCGGCGGCAACCACGTTACATATTTTAAGAACAGCGAGGCCATCGAGGAGCTGCTCACCATGCTCGGCGCGCCGATAGCGGCGATGGAGCTTATGAACGCGAAGGTCGAGAAGGACATGCGTAACAGCGTCAACCGCCGCGTAAACTGCGACACGGCAAATCTCTCGAAGGTCGTCGAGGCCGCGATAGCGCAGACGGAGGCCATCCGCCGCCTTGAGGCGGAGGGGAGGCTCGAGGGCCTGAGCGACAAGCTGCGCGAGGCCGCGCGTCTGCGGCTCGAAAACCCCGAGGCGAGCCTTACGGAGCTCGCGGCGATGTGCGTCCCGCCCGTGACGAAATCCTGCCTGAACCACAGGCTCAGGAAGCTTGCGGAAAGCGCAAGGGCGCAGTGACGGAGCCGTGCGGCATTGTGCTTGCGGTGAAAAACATGCTCGTTTGCAGGGAACGCTGCCGAGGGCGCCCGCCCCTACAGTGGGGCAATTAGTATTATCAACCATATGACATTGTTGCAAAACCATAGTGCCATGCCTGGGGCAAGCCCCAGGCCCACATTGCTGCGGCACAACCATATTACATTGTGCAAATAGTGGGTGCCGACGAAGCATATTCATCCAACGATAATAAGAACGCTTCGAGGTGGAGCGTCTTAATTATATAAACCATTAAACCCTAAGGAAAGGCTTGTAATTTAATGAAAGAAAGAATCAGCACGAAAAAAATCAGCCCGAGGTACGGCTACGTCGTACTCATCCTGCTCTGCATAGGCATCACTCTGCCGAACTTCGCCCAGTATCAGATAACCGGCTTCGGCAAGGAGGAGGTCAGCCGCTTCCTCGGCCTCAGCCTCACAGACAGCGATTTCAGCCTCCTGAACATGTCCCCGCTCATTCCGGGCGCGTTCCTGAGCCTCGTTTCCGGCCTGCTCGTGGACCGTTTCGGCCCGAGAAAGGTCATCGTTACGGGCGTCGTCCTCACGGCGGCAGGCGTAGTTTTGAGAGTTTTCACCTCCAGCTACGGCGCACTCGTCGCCTCCATGATACTCATGGGCGTCTGCGCGACCTTCCTCAACTCCAACGGCCCCAAGGTTATCGGAACGTGGTTCGAGCCCAATAAGGCCAGCATTCTGCTCGGCGTTTTCCTCGCCGTCGCGAACGTATCCATGTCCATCGGAACGGGCAGCGCGGCAGTGTTTGGCACGGTTAATACCGCGTTCGTCTGGTCGGCCGGTATAGCGGTCGTCGTCGCGGCGCTTTGGATAATTTTCATGAGAGACAATAAGGCGGGCGTCGGCGGCGCGCAGGAGAAGGAAAACGCGGGCGAAAAGCTTGACCTTGCCACCTGCATAAAAACCTGCGCGGGGAGCAAAGGCGTGTGGATTTCCGCTTCCTGCATGCTCTGCCTCTGCACGGCGGCCGTCGCCTCCACGCAGTTTTTGCCGACGGCGCTCATGTCCCGCGGCGTAGAGAGGGAAACGGCCTCGCTCTGCGGAATGTGCATAACGCTCGGCGGCATGGCGGGCTGCCTGCTTTCCCCGCTGCTGTCCACGCTTTTCAAAAAGCCCAAGCTCTGGATGATAGGCGGCGGCATACTTGCTGCGCTCGGTCTTTCCTTCGCGTGGAAGATAACCAGCATCCCTGTCATGGTCGTCTGCCTCGTTCTGACGGGCTTCCTTACCTCCGGCTTCACGCCGATAATCAGCTCGCTCCCGCTGAGACTCAAGGAAATCGGCCCCAGATACGCGGGCACGGCGGGCGGCTTCATCGCCACTATCCAGCTTCTCGGAAACGTCGTTTTGCCGACCTACGTTATCTGCAACATCGTCGGCGACAATAATTACGATGCCATGTTCATCTGCTTCGGCGCGCTCTCGGTGATTTTCTGCGTGCTCTGCGTCTTCCTCCCGCTCGATACGGGCAGGAACAAGGCGTAAATTTCCACAAAACCCCGCGATTACTTGCCATTTTCACAATTTCCCTGCTTTCTTTTCGTCGCCGCGCGGAAAAAACGCGCTTGCTAAAATATGTAAGCTGATGTATAATATTGGCGAGATGTAACGAAAAGCAATGCGGCGAAAGGAAGCGACAATGTATACAATCGGGGAAGTAGTCGTGCATCCCATCCACGGCGCGGGAATAATAAAAGCGATCGAATCGGTAAAAATCGACGGCGAAGAATGCCGGTACTATATCTTCTCCACGGGTGAAAGCAACCTCAGCGTAAAGATACCCGTAGCAAATTCCGAGGAAATCGGCCTGAGAAGGATCATTTCGCGGGAACAGGCGGACGAGCTTCTTTTCCGCCTGCATGAGGTTGAGGCAATCTGCATTCAGAACTGGAACCGCCGTTACCGCGAAAACATAGCTCGTCTGAAAACCGGGGAGCTTATGGAGGTCGCCTGCGTAGTAAAGGGGCTTATGGCGCGGGAAAGCGGCAGAGGTCTTTCCACCGGCGAGAAAAAAATGCTCCGCAGCGCAAAGCGCATCCTCGTCTCGGAAATCGCGCTGGCCAAAAACGTGGATTACAACGATATTGAGCGCCAGGTTGACGAAGCGCTCGCATAAAACATCCCGGCTGCGTCTTAATTTGCCGCAGCCGGTTTTTGCAGCCAAAAGGCGCGGACAAAAACTGTCCGCGCCGCTTTTATTTCCCGGGGAATCAGCTTTTCAGCTCTACCCAAAGCTCGTCGTACTTTTCGAGCACGTTCTGCGGGAGGTTCGTGTAGACCTCGGTGTTTGCCAGAACATCGTCCGAGGGGGCCATTATCGCGGCGAAATCCTCGTCCATGTCGGCGATGTAGCTTTCAAGAGCCTCGGTGTTGGCGCTTGCGTAGCCGACGACGTCCATGTTCTTCGTGCATACCTCGGTGGAGCACATGAAGTTTATGAACTTCTCGGCGTACTCCTTCTTCGTGCTGCCCTTGGGGATGCACATGGCGTCCACGAAGTAGTTCGTGCCCTCCTCGGGGATGCAGAAGGCGAGGTCGGGGTTATTCTCGTGCATGGTGATGAAATCGCCCGCGTAGTAGGGACCGATGGCGGCCTCGCCGCTTTCTAACTTGTCAAAGATCTGGTCCATGACGTAGGCCTGGAGCAGCGGCTTCTGCTGAACGAGCAGCCCGTAGGCTTCCTCAAGCTCGGCCTCGCTCGTCGTATTCAGCGAATAGCCGAGGTGCAGCAGGGCGATGCCGAGCGCGTCGCGCGGGTTATCGAACATGAGTATCTGGCCGGAATAATCGCTGTCGAAGAGCGCGTCCCAGCTCGTTACGGGCTTCGTGACGACGGAGGTGTTGTAGATGATGCCGACGGTGCCCCACATGTAGGGGACGGAATAGCTGTTCGTCGGGTCGTACTCAAGGCCCTTGTAGCGCTCGCCTATAAGGCTCCAGTTGGGGATGTTTGAATAGTCCAGAGGCTCGAGCATATCCTCGCTTATGAGGCGGGAGATCATGTAGTCCGAGGGGATGATAACGTCGTAATTCGAGCCACCGTTTTTCATCGTGGAGTAAAGCGCCTCGTTGCTGTTGAAGCCGGAATAGTTGACCTTGATGTTGTACTGCTCCTCAAAATCCTTGAGGACGGTCTCGTCTATATATTCGCCCCAGTTGCAGACGTTTATTTCGGCGGTGTAGCCCTTTCCGCAGCCGGAGAACATGGCGAGAATGAGCGCTGCGACGGCAGCGAGACTGAGAATTTTTTTCATTTGTAAAAATACCTCCTTAAAACCGATTAAAAGATGTCGCCTCGCGGCGTTATTTCTGCATCGCGCCCTGCCTGAGCTTGGCCTCGGCGCGTTTTTTCGCTTCCTCCTGCCGTATTTCACGCACGTTGATGATAATGAGCAGCACGAGCACCGCGCCGAACAGGAGCGAAGAAATCGCGTTTATCTTCGGCGTAACGCGGCGGCGCGTCATGGCGTAGATGGTCATGGACAGCGTGCTCACGGTGGAGCCGGCGGTGAAGTAGCTTATTACGAAATCGTCTATCGACATGGTGAAGGCGATTATCGCGCCGTTTATTATGCCGGGCATGAGCTCCGGCACCGTGACCTTCAGAAACGCGCGCGCCGGGGTGCAGCCGAGGTCCTGTGCCGCGTCGATAAGGCTGCGGTCGAGCTGGTATAGCTTCGGCATTACGGAAAGCAGGACGTAGGGAACATTGAAGGTGATGTGCGCGACGAGGAGCGTCCCGAAGCCGAGGTTGAATTTCAGCCGCGAGCCGAAGAACACAAACAGCAAGCACAGCGAAACGCCCGTGACTATGTCGGCGTTCGTGAGCGGGATGTTGTTCACCGCCATGAGCGGGCTGCGCCAGCGTTTACGCAGGCAATAGAAGCCGAGGGCCGTAACGGTTCCGAAAACGGTGGCAATGGCGGCGGCGAGCAGGGAAACGAGCAGCGTCGTCGAAAAGGCGTTCATGATGGACGCATCGTTAAAAAGCTCGGCGTACCAGTCGAGCGTGAAGCCCGCCCACTGCGTGCGGCTCTTCGAGGAATTGAAGGAGAAGGTTATGAGCACGAAAATGGGCGCGTAGAGGAAAATAAATATAACCGCGAGGAAAATACGGCTTATGACGGTGCTTCTTCTTTTCCTCATCATAGCACCACCGCCGTTTCTTCGCCCTCGCCGAATTTGTTCATGACGTACATGCAGATAACGACGATTATCATCATCACGAGCGCTATCGCGGAGCCGAGGTGCGGGTTATAGGCCGAGCCTAGGAACTGCATCTCGATAAGGTCGCCCAGCAGGAGGTTCTTGCTGCCGCCCAGAAGCTGGGATATGGCGAAAGTGCTTACCGAGGGGACGAAAACCATCGTTATGCCGGAAAGGACGCCCGGCAGACTCAGCGGGAAAATGAGCTTTAAAAACACCATGAAGGGGTTCGCGCCCAGATCCTCGGCCGCCTCGACGAGCCTGCGGTCAAGCTTTGAGACGACGGAATAGATGGGCAGCACCATGAAGGGCAGGTAGTTATAAACCATGCCGAGCACGACGGCCCCGGAGGTGTTGATTATCTTTATCGGGGGCAGGCCGAGCTTCGTGAGAAGCGCGTTGAGAAGGCCGGTGTCCTCGAGAATGGACATCCATGCGTAGGTTCTGAGCAGGAAATTCATCCACATCGGGAGCATAATGAGCATCACGAAAACGCGCTGGAGCCTCGGCCCTTCGCGCGAAAGCACGAGCGCGAGCGGGTAGCCGAGGATGATGCAAAGCACCGTCGCGATAAGCGCGAGGTAGAAGGAGCGCCCGAAGACGGAGATATAGTCCGTCATCCCGCGGAAATTATCCACGGTGAACGAGCCGTCGTGCGCCGTGAAGGCGTAGACCACGACCATTATTATCGGCACGACTACGAAAATCGCCATCCATACGACGTAGGGGATGGAGAGAAAGCGGGTCTTAGAAGTCATACCGCATTTCCTCCTCGAGCTCCGCCTCATTCTCTGAGGGCTCATACTCAAGGTCGCCTATCTCGTCATACTCGGCGGAATAGGAGCTATAGTCGCCGAACATGCCGGAATAGCGGCTCTTTTTCATGATGTGGAAGCCGTCGGGGTCTATTTTTATGCCGATTTTCGCGCCGACGGGGCTGGGGTCGGTGCTCTGGATGAGCCATTTGAAGCCCTTGAAGTCTACGATAATATCGTAGTGGACGCCCTTGAAGGTGATGTTCGTGACGGTTCCTGTGAGCATACCGTCCTTCTCGGGGACTATGTCCACGTCCTCGGGGCGGATAACGACGTCCACCGGCTCGTTGGGCGCAAAGCCTCCGTCCACGCATTCAAATTTGCGCCCGAAAATCTCAACGACCTTGTCGGCGCACATGAAGCCGTCCACGATGTTGCTCTCGCCGATGAAATCGGCTACGAAGGCGTTTTCCGGCTCGTTGTAGATATCCTCCGGGGTACCTATCTGCTGGATCTTGCCCTCGTTCATAACGACGACCGTATCGGACATGGCGAGAGCCTCCTCCTGGTCGTGCGTAACATATATAAATGTGATCTCCATAGCCTGCTGGATGCGCTTGAGTTCGTTCTGCATATCCTTCCTCAAACGCAGGTCGAGCGCGCCGAGCGGCTCGTCCAGAAGCAGGACGCGGGGCCTGTTCACAAGCGCGCGGGCTATCGCTACGCGCTGCTGCTGGCCGCCCGAAAGGAGGGAGACAGAGCGGTTTTCAAAACCCTTGAGGCTCACTATTTCGAGCATTTCCATGACCCTGTCGTGAATTTCCTTTTTGGAAAGCTTCGGGCGGACGAGGTGAAGGCCGAAGGCGATGTTTTCAAATACGTTCAGGTGCGGAAACAGAGCGTATTTCTGAAAAACCGTGTTCACCTGCCGCTTGTGCGGAGGCACATTGTTTATTCTCACGTTATCAAAAAAAACATCCCCCGCCGTGGGCACGAGAAAACCGCCTATTATGCGCAGAGTCGTCGTCTTCCCACAGCCGCTGGGACCGAGCAATGTAAGGAATTCCTTATCGTTAAAATGAATGTTCATATCGTCTAAAACGATTTCACCATCAAACGCCACGGAAACTCCCGAAAGGCGTATGAGCTCTTTGGACATTTATCCTCCCCCGTTCACATTCCGGCGCACGGTACGCCTTGCTGAGCGTCCCGCACTGCCTTATTTTTTGTTTATATATTAATGTTGGTTTACATAACCTTCGTTTTCGTGTGGCGCATACTGTGGTCGGCAGCAATGTGGGCCGGAGCTTGCCCCCGGCAGGGCACCTGCCATTTGTGCAATGTTCGATGATTGCTGCTTGTTCGGTAGGGAACGCTGTCCTCAGCGTTCCGCAAATATACGACCTCTCAGGCGCTTCGCGCCAGCTCCCCTTATCCAAGGGGAGCGAAAACGCTGCGGCGGGCTTACCTCTCAGTCTCGGGCTGCGCCCTCGACAGCTCCCCTGAAAGGGGAGCGAAAACACCCCACCCCACCATTTGCGCAGAGTTTTTTCTTCAGACGATCCGAAAAGCGCAGGGAATACTATAGAGTATTTCCGAGCATTTTCGGGATGTATGAAGGGAAAAAATCAAGCAAAGCAAGTGATGTAAATATAATGGGTTTTAGGTGTCTTGTCAATGTTATTTTTCACAATTATCGAAATATTTTTTGACGAAGGGTATGTTTTGGACTTCAAAGCTCCTTCCGCGCAGATATTCAAGGCTCTCCGCGGGGGTTTTGAACGAAAAAGTGAGCTTGTAGGAATACAATAACTGCCCTTTTTCCTCCGCGCCGACGCCGCCCTTCTGCACGCCGTACTTTCCGTCTCCGAGCAGGGGATGACCCGCGGCGGCGAACTGGGCGCGTATCTGGTGCGTGCGGCCGGTGAGGAGGCGGCATTCGACGAGGGACAGCCCGCCCTTAACGCAGAGCGTGCGGTACTCCGTCGCGGCGCTTTTCGCGCCCTTTTCGGACTTGTCGCGGACGTAGACGCGGTTTTTCACCGCGTCCTTGAAGATATAGCCCTCGAGCCGGCCCTCGCGCGGGCGCATTTCGCCGCGGACGACGGCGAGATAGAGCTTGTCTATCTCCCGGGCGCGGATCTTGTCGTTCATAATGCGCAGCGCGGCGGCGTTTTTCGCCGCGATGACTATGCCGCCGGTGTTGCGGTCTATGCGGTTGCAGAGCGCGGGAGTGAAGGAATTTTCCTCGCGGGGGCGCCATTCGCCCTTCTGGTAAAGGTAACTCTGGATGTTGGCGATGAGCGTGTTATAGTCGTAGCCCTCGGCACTGTGGCAGAGCATGCCGGGCTTTTTGTCGGCAAGGAGGATGTTTTCGTCCTCGTAGACGATGTCGAAGCGGGGCCTGGCGATTTTCAGATAGGCGTTTTCCTCGCTGGGCCTGGCGAAAAATTCGTCGTTTATATACATTTTCACGTTGTCGCCCAGGCTGAGGCGGTAATCGCGCGGCGCGCCCTTGTCGTTTACCTTTATGCGCTTTATGCGGATGTATTTCTGCGCGAGCGAGGCCGGGAGCAGGGGCGCAGCCTTGTCCACGAAGCGGTCAAGCCGCTGGCCCGCGTCGTTTTTTCCGATGATGAATTCCTTCAAATGGCACACCTCTGAGGCTTAAAAGAAAGTTTTTTCCATATAAAATCAAAAAAGTTCTTGCAATTTCTCAAAAAGAATGTTATATTAAATACTGCTCTTTGTAAAGAGTAATTTTTCATAAATTACCGCAAAGCCGCCCGGCAAGGAGGTGCGAATTATGGCTAAGTGCGAATTTTGCGAAAAAAGCGTTGCCTTTGGCATCAAAGTGAGCCACTCTCACAGACGCTCCAACAGAACTTGGAAGCCCAATGTCAAGAGAGTAAAGGCTATGATCGACGGTACCCCCCGCCATGTCTATGCCTGCACCAGATGCTTGCGCAGCGGCAAGGTCACCCGCGCGGTGTGATTTTCTTTTTTCCATATTGTATAACAAAGGATGGCAGTTGTATAGCTGCCATCCTTTTTTTGCGCCGCACACGCGTGGCCCGCATTGCTGCGCCGCAGACATATTGCATTTTCCCCGCTCCCCGGCAAAAACATCGGGCGCTTCACAGGAAGCGCCCGACATGCATACTCATCTAAAACACACCCGCCAGACCATCAGCCCAGCTTCGCCTCGGCCTCGTCCGCCATTTTGGTGTATTTCTCCTCCCCGGCCTTGTCGCCGAGGCGGGAATAGGCAAGCGCGCAGTTGCGGCAGCCTATCACGAACTCGTGGTTTTCGCCGAAAATGAGCCGCGTTTTCTCGACGGCCTGCTCGAAGAGCTTCACCGCCGCCGCGTAATCCTTCTTGTTGAAGGCAAAGAGCGCCTTTGTGTTCAGGCCGCCCGCGTAATGCGGGTTCATGCCGCCGTCGATGCGCGAGAATATGTCCAGCGCCTTTTCAAGCGCGGCCTCGGCCTTCTCCTGCTCGCCCGCGCCGTAATAGGCCATGGCGAGGTTATTGTGGCTCGTGGCTATCTCGGCCTCGTTCTCCGGCGTCTTGGGCATTAGCTCGATGGCCTTTTCAAAGCTCTCCGCCGCGCGGGCAAATTCCTTCATGTCCTGATAGACAAGACCGGTGTTGTTATAAAGGCTCGAAAGCGCGTAAGGGTCGCCGCTTTTCTCGATGAGCTTCCCCGCCTTGACGAATGCGCCGAGCGCCTCATCAAACTTGCCCATAAGGCGGTACGCGCCGGCAAGGTTCAGCGTGACGAGAGCGTAATTTTCCGTTTCCTCAAGGCCGCAGGACTCCATCTCCTTGCGCAGCCTGTCGAAATTCTTCATGCAGTCCTCCCAGCGGCCGAGCCCGCGATAGAAGCAGGCCAGCTCGTTGAGAACGGCGATGAGCCCCTGGCTGCGGGTGATTATCCAGTCGCGCTCGCCCTCGCTCAGCTCCTTATCGTCGGAGCATTCCCCGTCGCCGCAGGAGCAGCAGCCGGAGGCGAGGTAAACGGAGCTTTCCACGTTTTCCAGGCAGTTTAAAAGGAATTTTTCCGTGGCGGCGTTGTCGTATTTTGAATAATAGGAATCAAGCTCGTCGTAAAAGGTCTTGGAATCAAATGCCATGACGGTATCCCCCTTGTAATTTATGTCCTCAGTATATCATTTTTCAGTATTTCTGTCAATTTTACGCAGCCGCACGCTCTGCACTATAACGAGCGCCAGAACGAGCACGGCGAGGTAGCCGTAAACAGGGAAAAGCGTGCCTATAAGGCGGCTGAAGCCGAGGCCGCTCGCCGCCCACGCCGCGAGACTGAGCAGGCATGCAAACGCCGTCTTCCTCCGCCGCACGGGCGCAAAGCGTGCAAAATAGTCCGGGATCGGCAGGAAAACGGACATCGACGCGCTGAACATCGCAAAAAGCAGCAGCAGCGCGTAAATATACTTGAGCGCCGGATGCACCGCCGCGCTCACCTCTATCATCGGCAGCTCCGCCGCGACAGAGTCCGGCAGCGCCGTCATCGACGAAACGAGCGCCAGAGCCATGAGGAACATGAGCAGCGCCCCGAGCGCCGCACCTCCGAATATCCCGCGCCCGGACTTTGCAAGCGAACCGAGCGAGCCGATAAAGCCTATCGCGCAGAAAAAATTATACGACACGAAGCTCAGCGCCGCCGCGGGCATATTCGCAAGCAGCGGATTATCACTCGCCGCCGCGCCGAAGCTGACGCCGCCGGATTTGATAACCGCCGCCGTGGAAATGGCTATCGCGAGGGCGAGCAAAAAGGGCATCACCCGCGCGAAGACCCGCGCTATGCCGCCGATTCCGGCAAGCGACGCCGCCGTTACGACGGCCGCGAAAACGAAGCTGAACGCCGGCTTCGTCCAGCCAAGCCCTGTAAGCTGCTCCACAAGCGAGCCCGCCCCGGCGAGCATGACGACGTAAATATCGAACATGAAGGATATTTCCGCGATGACGAGGATGGTCCCAAGCACGCGGTGCTCCGAGAAAAAGAGCATACGGTCAAGCTCCGTCACGCCCGTGGCGCGCGTTATGCGCATGAGCAGCGCCGCGAAAAGGCACATGACGAGCATAGCCGCCGCCGCGCCGAAAATACCCGCAGCGCCGAAGCTCCCGAAAAACTGCCACAGCTCCTGCCCGGAAACGAAGCCCGCGCCGAGGAAGCAGCCTATAAACGTAAAAGCAAGCTCATAAAACCCAAGCTTTCTCATAAATACCTCCCAAAGACGGGCGCAGCTCACGCCCGCAATACATATTAAGGCCGCCCCTTTCCCTTTGTCAATCTTTCTCTTGCTATCTCTGCGAAAAAATTGTAAAATAGAGGCGGCAGAATGCAAGAATATTTATCGTTAGAACCTCAAAACAACTCGAAAGGAGTTTTTACCAACATGAAAATTACTATTCTCAAGCGCGGCTTTTCATTCGTCCTCGTTTTTGCGCTCATCTCCTCCGTTCTCGCGCTCGGCGCCGGCGCGGCTGAGCTTAGTTCCAAGAAGGCCGACGTTAATTCCGGCATAAAAATCACCATCGACGGAACGGAGTTCGTCCCCTGCGATGCTAACGGCGACGCCGTTGACGTTTTTCTTTATAACGGCACGACTTACCTCCCCGTCCGCGCGGTGAGCAGTCTTTTCTCCACCGGCATCATGTGGGACGACGCCAACAAGGTCGTCTATCTCGGTCTGCATGATAACAAACCCCTGCCCGTCTCCGTTTACCAGCCGAAGCAGGCGGGCTCGCCCTACAGCTTCGCATCCGTTTCTCTTAATATCTACACAGGCGTAGGCATATATTTTAACGACGAGCTCTTTAACCCCACTGACGCAAACGGCGAACCCGTAGAGCCCTTCCTCTATAACGGCACGACCTACCTTCCCGTCCGCGCAATCAGCTCGCTTTTCGGCGCTGAGATAGACTGGGACGGCGCGAACAAGACCGTCCTTCTATCGAATGTCCCCGAGGCCGTTTCCCCCGAGCAGATAATCGCCGACGCGAGCAGCCTCGTTAAAAATTATACCGACGCGAGCGATTATTTCAAGGAGGGCTACGCCTATTATCTTATCGTGGACGAAACTGCCCGCCAGACTCTCGAAACCATAACCACCGAGAGGAACGCTAACCCCGGCAATGTCGACCTCGGCATGAGCTTCCTCGTTATAAACGCCGAATACGGCAATTTCAAGAAGCTTTACGGAACCTACGTCGAGACCGTCATGAACGGACTTAACGATGCAAACGCTCTCGCCGCGGCCATCAGCGAGGCTTCCGCCGACAATATTTACAACGAAGCGGAGCTTTCCGTTATCTCGGAGAAATACGAGCTCCTAAAGTTTAATTACACCGTTTTCAAGGACTACATTCAGCTCTGTACTCCCGAAAAAATCAAGGAATACGTAGACTCCAGCTTCACTACGATCAAAAACAGCCCCAATCTCACAAGCCTCCAGCCCTGACGGGCAAAACGGCATAAACACAAGCAAAACTCACGAAGGGAGGCCGCCGCAATGACAGGCGTTCTTGTCTATTCTCTAAACGCTGTTCTGCCGATAATACTCATCATCATTCTCGGCTGGCTTCTCCGGCGCGGCGGCATGCTCTCCGACGGCTTCCTTTCTTCGGGCAGCAAGCTTGTTTTCCGCGTCTGCCTCCCCGTGCTGCTGTTTTATAATATCTATAACGTCGATGGTCTCGGCGCGATAAACTGGACGATGATATGGTATTCGCTCGGCATGATAGCGCTTATCTATCTGCTTGGGCTGGCCGTAGTGCTCCTTTTCGTGCCGGACGGGCGGCGCAAGGGTGTCGTCCTGCAATGCATCTACCGCTCAAATTACGCCATTATCGGCGTCCCTCTGGCCGAAATGCTCGGCGGGCAGGACGGCGTGGCCTTAGTTTCTATAATGAGCGCCTTCGTCGTGCCGGTTTTTAACCTGCTCGCCGTCGTGTCGCTGTCGGTCTTCATCCCCGCCGAAGGTGGGAAGGCCATTCGCCCGGCTGCGATAATCAAAAACATCCTCACGAATCCGCTTATCATCGGCGTCGCAGCAGGTCTCGCGGCGCTGGCGATACGCTCTGCCGTGCCTCTGAACGACGCAGGCGAGCTCGGCTTTTCCCTTGCGCGCGACCTGAAATTTTTGTATAAGGCCATCGAGAGCCTTGCCAGGATTGCCTCGCCGCTGGCGCTGCTCGTTCTGGGCGGGCAGTTCGTTTTCAGCGCTGCGGGCAGGATGAAGAAGGAGCTTATAATCGGTGTCGTCGGCCGCGTAGTCGTCGCGCCGCTCATCGGCGTAGGCGTCGCTGCGGCGCTCACCGCTGCGGGCGTTTTCAGCTTCGGCGGGGCGGATTTCGCGGGCTTTGTCTCGCTCTACGGAACGCCCGTCGCCGTTTCGAGCGCCATCATGGCGGGCCAGATGGGCAGCGACGACCAGCTTGCGGGCCAATACGTCGTGTGGACGAGTATCTTCTCCGTGCCGACGATTTTCCTCTTCGTTTCAGTCCTGCGCTGGCTTGGTTTCCTGTGATACTAACGGAAATTGACCGGACTGCGCTTTAATAATTTATCGTATTTTACTATTGCAAATGCTCTGAGCCTTTGCTATACTAACTTCAAAATCAACAGGGGTGCTGGATTTATGCCTTATAACTTCCGGCTGAGACAGCGTAACGCTGAACCCTCAAACCTGATCCGGGTAATGCCGGCGTAGGAAGTACAGCTCAACTGCTGATATTATCGCCGTGCATTTTTATATGCACGGCGTATTTTCTTTTTTGTAAGCGATGATTGAAACAACGCACACATTGACTTAATCATCGCTTACAGGAGGCAATTTAATATAAAAAAGGAGAAATAATTATGGCTTACGGAAAATCGAATTCCCACCTCGCGCTCCGCGCGCTCTGCGAAGGCGCCGTCATGGTTGCGCTGTCGCAGCTTTTGGGTTATCTCAAGCTCTACGAGATGCCGCAGGGCGGCTCCATCACCCTCATCATGCTGCCCATTTTCGTCTATTGCTTCCGCTGGGGCTTCGCGCGCGGCATCCTCGCGTCCTTCGCTCTCTCTGTGCTCCAGCTCCTGCTCGACGGCGCTTACGCCTGGAGCTGGCAGTCCATGGTTGGCGACTACATCCTCGCCTTCACTGCCTTCGGCCTCTGCGGTCTTTTCAAGGGCGTTCGCGGCGGTCTCTTCATCGGAGCAGTCGTCGGCGCGCTCGGTCAGTTCGTATGCAATTACGTCACCGGCGCGACGGTCTGGCAGGAGTACATGCCCGAGACCTTTTTCGGCATGACGATGACTTCCCCGTGGATTTACTCCGCGCTGTATAACGGCCCCATAGTCCTCGCCAACCTCGCCATAACGCTGATAATCCTCGCTGCGGTCTATAAGCCCCTCGGCAAACAGCTCAGAGGCGAAGACCTCGCCCTCAGCGCCGCATAAATTGCGAAACGACGCAATCCGCAAAGATAAGGCAATAGGCAAAGAAAGCTTGTCTAAACCCATATAGGTAACACAGCAGCAGCCCAAAAAAGGCGGCTGCTTTTTTGCGTCAAAAACCAAGCAAATCTCAGCAAAATGCGCACAGAGGGCGCGTCCCAGACATGGCGCATCCCATATGGTTCCGCCGCGCCCATGTGCCCCCGGCATAGCACCTGCCATTTGCACAATGCAATATGGTTCAAGCGCACCAATGTGGGCCGGGGGCGGGGCGGCGCTGTGCGCCGCAATGAAAACTGAAGACTTAAGACTTAAAAATGAAAAATTGATGTGCGGCTTCGCCGCGATTGGATTATTTGTTGATGCAATATGGTTCAAGCGCACCAATGTGGGCCGGGGGCTTGCCCCCGGCATGGCACCTCGCCTTTGCAGAAATCCCATATGGTTGATGATAATAAAAATCCTGTACTGTAGGGGCGGGCGACCTCGACCGCCCGCCGCGCCATCGGCGCGGTCTGCACATAAACCGCAATCACAAAACCACAACACGCCGCGGCCACGCCCCATATTTCGGCCCTCGTAATAGGTATAATTATTCCTTATAATTTAAAGCATTATTTATACATAATTATTATTACTTAAAATTTAATGGCATAATTATTCTTTACAATTATTCCCTGCTATTTATTACTAATTTTCAATGCCAGTTTTATATAGCGATTTTTTAAGAACTAATTCTCATACCATATTTTACCGTTGTATCCCACCAACAGATCCCAACTACTCGCCAGCTTTTCCACAAAACTATCCACAACTCCCGACGCCGCGCAAAAAAAACGCCCCGGCGGGAATACCCGCCGGGGCGCATGCAAAACCGTATCAAATTATCGCCGGCAAACGCTCAGGCCGAGTATCAGCCGACCTGTGTATCAGACTTCGGCGCGCCGTACTCATCGAGCGTAACGTCGAATTCAAGGTACTCACCGTCACGGAACACGGTCACATGAACGGTATCGCCCGCCTTATACTTCTTCGCGGTGGAAACCACGTCGCTGCTGGACAAAATATCATAATCGTCAATCTTCGTAATGATATCGCTCGTCTCAATGCCGGCCTTGGCGGCGCAGGCATCCGGGTCTATCTCGACGATAAAGGCGCCGACCGTGAGGTTATAATACTGCGCAACGCTCTCGGTAACCGTGTTCACGGTGATACCGAAATATGGCTTGCCGCGGACGTAACCGTAGTCAATTATATCGTTAATTACGTTCAGCGCACTCTTAATCGGGATGGCAAAGCATATACCCTCGACGCCTATATTTCCGTTCTTCGCGGAGGCAATGCCGATCACCTCGCCTCTGTCGTTCAGAACGGGGCCGCCGGAACTGCCGGAGTTGATCGCGGCGTCCATCTGGAAGACGTTTATACTCTTATTGGACTCGACGATTATCTCTCGGTCAAGCGCGGAAAGGATACCGCTCGTCATCGAATAAGTGAGCTGTCCGAGCGGGTTGCCAATGGCGTAAATCGTCTGCCCGACGCGTAGATCGTCGCCCGAATAAAGGGGCAGCGCGGAAAGACCCTTAGCGTCTATCTTAATGAGGGCGATATCATTATCCTCGTCGCTGCCGACGATTTTCGCCGTGTATTCATCGCCGTTAATGAAGGAGACCTTGATCTCGAGGTCGCGCTCGTCAGCCGTCTCGACGACGTGGTAATTCGTGATAATATAGCCGTCCTCTGAAATAACGAAGCCGGAGCCGCTGATTGCGGAGGAGGTTATCTGGCCGAAAATGTTCTGCGTGGCGACGTTCGTCTTAACGCCGACGCAGGAATTGATGGAATTTGCGTAAATATCCTCGGCGGAAAGCGTGTCGCCTGTGTATCTGACGCTGGAATTCGTGCTTCCGTCGGACGAGGACCCGACTATATTGAAGCCGGAGGGCAGCTCGTCTCCGTCAACCTTCTGGACTTCAACAGGATAGCCCTCCGAAACTACGTTCGGAGCGGAGGCGGAGGCATTGCCCGAAACCGTCAGCCCATCAAGGCTTGAAATAAGGATACCCGTTCCTATGCCCGCCGCGCCCGCGATTATCACGCAGACGAGGCAGATTGCAATGATTTTAGCCGCGCGGTGGTTCTTTCTTCTGTAATGGTACTCGCCGTCATAACCGGAATACTGCCCGGCAGCGTTATACTGCCTGCCGGCGCCGTAATTATCCGCCGGAGGCGTGGGGCTGTAATTACTGTTAGGATAATCGCTCATGATAAATATCTCCTTCTATTACCGCGCCGGAAACCGGGCGCGGCGAAATGTATGGAAAACCGGTAAACTATGGATAAACGCATTCGCTGGGCGCTGAAGCCATTACCGAACAAGCGCCTCGCGAAAAAAGGCGGAGCCGTTCGGGAAAGAGAGAGAAAGGAAAGAAAAACCGAAATCTTCACGGCTCCGCCTCAACTACACTTAGAAGCTTACCAGTATATTATGTACTTTTCATGAACGATTATAGCATATTTTTTGAACTATTTCCATGCAATTTTACCGTTTTGCGGCTAAATTGTTACTCGCCGGCGCAGAGCCGTCTGCCGAGCATGACGCCCATCGCGGAGGCCATCATGAGGCCGCGCGTCCAGCCGCTTCCGTCGCCGAGGCAGTAAAGCCCCGCGACGCTCGTGCTCAGCTCCTCGTCGAGCTTGACTTTATTTGAATAGAACTTCACCTCCGGCGAATAAAGCAGCGTTTCATCCGCCGCAAAGCCGGGCACGACATGGTCGACCGCGCGGATGAACTCGATGATATTCGTCATCGTGCGGTAGGGCATGGCAAAGGTTATATCGCCCGCGACGGCGTCCGGCAGCGTGGGGCGGACGTTGGATTTATCCAGTTCCTTCTGCCAGGTGCGTTTGCCCTCGATAACGTCCCCGAAGCGCTGAACCATTATCCCGCCGCCGCCGAGCATATTCGTCAGCTCGCTTATCCTGCGCGCAAAGGTTATGGGTTGGTTAAAGGGCTGCGTGAAGTTGTGCGAGCAAAGAATCGCGACGTTTGTGTTATTAGACTTTAACTCTTTGTAAGAATGGCCGTTAACCACGCTCAGGCCGTCGTCATAATTTTCCTGGCTGACAAAACCGCCGGGATTTTGGCAAAATGTGCGAACCTTATTCTTGAAGGGCTTGGGATAGCCGATAAGCTTCGACTCGTAGAGCACGCGGTTTACGTCCTCCATAATCTCGCTGCGAACCTCGACTCTGACGCCGATATCGACGGTGCCGGGCTTGTGGTGGATGTTATGCACCGCGCACTGATCCTCAAGCCAGCTCGCGCCGCCGCGACCCGCCGCAATTACGGTAGAGCCCGCGAGAACCTCCGTTTCGCCGTCCTTAGTCTCCAGAACCGCGCCGAGGCAGACCTCGTCCTTAATTATAAGCTCGCGGCAGAGCGTATCGAAAAGAATCTCCACGCCGTGCTCAAGAAGGTAATTCTGAATCGCGAGATAAAGCTCCTGCGCCTTCTCCGTCCCGAGATGGCGGATAGGGCAGTCCACGAGCTTGAGGCCCGCCTGAATGGCGCGGCGGCGGATGGCCTTCACCTCATCGTCCATTCCGCGGCCCTCGACGTGCTCGTCCGCGCCGAACTCAAGGTAAATCTTATCGGTGTAATCTATAAGCTCCTGCGCCTTCGTCATGCCGATGAGCTCCGGCAGGTCGCCGCCAACCTCGGCGCTCAGCGAAAGCTTGCCGTCAGAAAACGCGCCCGCGCCGGAAAAGCCGCTCGTGATGTGGCAGTAGGGCTTGCAGTTGAGGCATTTTTTCGTCTCGCTCTTGGGGCAGTGGCGGCGCTCGACGGGGCGGCCTTTTTCAACGAGAAGAATCTTTTTCCCGGAGCCGCGGCGCAGCATTTCAAGCGCCGTGAATATGCCGGCAGGCCCCGCGCCGACTATAAGAACGTCTGTTTTCATGTTATATCACCTTATTAATCAGTTTAAATTAACTACATTTCCGCCAAATTTCTTGCTTAGCGAAACCTCCAGCTCGTCGAGCCCGGGATAACCGTAGAGCCGCGCGGTATTTTTCAGAATTTCGACGGAAAGGCTCTCGCCGCGCTCCTTCGCCGCCAGAACGTCCCTCAGGCAGAGGGAAAGCGTCTTCACGGAATAGGTCAGCAGCTCGCTGTAAAGATAATTGTCAATCGCCGCCCAATGGCTGCCATTTGCCTGCGCCGAGCTCTGCGGGCGGCCCATTGAGGCAAGAAACGGGTACTTTTTCGACGAAACCGCCGTCCACTCCGCGAAAACGCGGGTAATATCGTCGACAAGGCGGCGCTTTTCCTCGCTCACGGCGGGCAGGCGATCCTTTATCTGCTCGTACTCGTCGGGGAAGGTCACGCGCATCATGTAGGCGTATTTGAGCGTTACGAGATTGTCCCCATTAGCCAGCGCCGCGTCAAGGTCGTTAAGATACGCTTCGAGTGTATCTGTTTTCCAAACATAGTGCTGCGCCGAGCGCATGATTTCAAAGGTCTGCCAATCGTCCTGACATGAGGCTCTGCCGCCCCGGTTCTGCGTCTCGCCGAACATCTTCCATTCGCGCTTTACGATGGCTTCAACAAGCTCTTTTTTATCCATATTGACCTCCTTTATTCGCTGCATTGCGGTAAAAACAGCGTATTTTACACCTGGAGCGGCTATAATAAACATATTTTTATATATAATTTACAGTCATTGGCTGTAAGGAATTTAAAAACTCATTTTTGACGGGGCTTTGCCTCGGCAAAAACACCTGCCCCTCGCGCCGACCAACGAGGCGGGAGCCGAAGAGCGGAGCCGAGGCGATGGGCGCGAGTATAAGGCGAGAAGGGCCGAACTCATGCCGGTTTTGAAGGGCTGATTTGCCCTCAGCCTTCGTTAAAACCCTTGATAATGCCGCAAGCATTGTCTGCGGCTTTTGCCTCGTCTGAGCACAAATCAGCTCCTTAAAAACTGCAAGCACCTTTAAGCGAGACAGAATCGAGAGATTTTTGCTTCGACGAGTGATGACGGGCTAACGCCCGTCAAGCGAGGAGAGGCAAAAAGCGCCGATTATGGCCGCTTAAAGGCGGTATGCGCTCGGCCCTTCTCGCCTTCAACCGAGAGCCCAGCGAAAGCGGGTCTCGGTTGAATAGCGCAGCGCGCCTTATTCGCCCCAGACGGGCATACGGCGCAGTGAATCATCCTGTATGTGCGCCTGTATCTCGGGGCCGTGGTCGAGCAGGAAATCGGAGTTCGAGCCGCTCAGCCCCTCCTTTTGCAGTTCTTCAATGATAAGCTGCGAGATGCGCTCGATTATCTGGCCGCTCGCGGCGACGTTCTGCGCCGAAATAAAGCCGTCCATCATCATCGCGACGTCCGCGCCGAGCACGGGCAGCTCCTTCAGCGCGCGGTGCATCCATTTATAAAACGGGCAGTAGCGCTTATTGAGCAAAAACACCATCGAGCCCGCCGTTTCGAGGAATTCCGAGGCCGCAAGCCACGCCGCGACGTACTCGCCGCGCTTCATACAGCGCAGATAATTATACTGGCCGGACTGCGCCATCTTCATGCAGCGCGCCGCCATCTTTTTAAGCCGCAGCTCCTCCGGGTAAAAGCCCAGCAGCTTTTTGCGGAACTTCGTAAAATAGCCCGGCTCGTCGGAAAAGACCTCGCCGTTGGTCGCGATGGAAAGGTTTGTTTCCGGCAGCATGCGCCACTCATTGAGCTTGGTCGGCGGCGTCTGCATGCCGATGAAGCGGGAATAGAAGCCGCCCACGGTGAAAACGCCCTCGCGCCCGTCGCCATACTGGCTCATGTTAACTCCCTGATAACCCTTGTATTCCTTCGTGACAGATTCCATGAACTTTTGCAGCGCGCGCCCGAAATCCTCAAAATCGGGAGCATTCAGCCATATCTGCACGCGCGGGCCGAAGTCATGGTCCTGCGAAAGCTCGTCGTCAAAGCCGTAGCACTCCGAGCCGTCTCCGACGAGGCCAAAGGCCATTTTGTGTATCTTATCGCCGAACTCCGCCTCCACAGCGGGGCGCACGACGTCCTCATAATAACCTCTTGCCAGCTCAAGCCCTTTCATCGGCACCAACTCCTTTTTAATAATTCTCAAGGCAGCACCGCATAATTCCGGCGTATATAATGCGCCGCCAGAATTTTCGTCAGATTGTTCAAAAAGCGCAGGGAATACTGTCTGTTGTATTTCCGAGCATTTTGGGACGATATGACGGAATATTCTGCAAGCAGGATATGCGGCAGGAATTGTGCGGTGTTGCCTAAGGCAACACCGCATAATTCCGGCGCATAGATTGCGCCGTCAGGATTTTCGTCAGATTGTTCAAAAAACGCAGGTAATACTTTGTGTATTGCCGAGTATT
>JAEEGK010001650.1_pt1 | contig 56031 bp, 53 predicted proteins | sample 8958771 | NCBI WGS metagenome assembly JAEEGK01 (sample SAMN16246547, study PRJNA631951) | gut metagenome | biome: gut microbiome; feature: rumen; material: SC-attached | host: Bos | place: Iran: Karaj | collected 2018-10 | reverse complement strand
AATCGCCTAGAGTCCTTGGTAAACCAAGGTTCCTGTCCAACCTAGTATAGTCAGTGGCAGGCGTAAATAGAGCAGGGGAGTGTCGGTTGTAACGGTCAGACTAAATCGGCATTTGCCGTAAGAGTCTGATGCTCGGCGTTACTAAATAATAACAAGGATTAGACTACGGCGGGACTGCTCTTATCCATGAAGCCGGATTTTCGGTGAAATGGTTGGCGAATGAATCCGAATAAAAACATAAAAGAAGCAATCTATGTTGCCTCTTTCTCAGCGGGAAAAGACTCTCTATGCATGGTTTTGAAACTGATGGAAGAAGGATATCCGCTGAATTACGTTGTCTTTTTTGATACTGGTATGGAGTTTAATGCAATTTACCGAAACGTCGAAAAGATAACTCCATTGGTGGAGGCGTATGGCGCCAAAATGCGTATCATTAAGGCTAAGAACAGCTTTTTATACGATATGCTGGTGCGGCCCATATGCTCGGGAACACCAAAAGAACATTATGGATTTGACTGGTGTGGGGGCCGATGCCGTTGGGCAACAAATAATAAGGTGACAGAGATAAACAGATTTATATCTTCCCTTGGTTGTGAAAACGTTGTTCAATACATTGGTATTGCTGCTGACGAGCCACGAAGAGTCCGTGATGAAAATAATAAAAGGTATCCTCTCGTAGAATGGGGCATGACGGAAAGCAATTGCCTTCGATATTGTCGAACAAGAGGCTGGGATTGGAAAGAATGTAAGGAACCTTATTCTATAGATCTTTACGATATCCTGGATCGTGTCTCTTGTTGGTGTTGTGCCAACAAGAACTTAAAGGAATTGAGGAATTATTACCAATTTCTTCCTGATTACTGGTCTGCCCTGAAAGGATTGCAAAGTCGTATTGACCGTCCATTTTATCACGATAAAACGATCTTCGAGCTTGAGGATCGTTTTAATCAAGAGTTGTCTGGTAGATGTAGTTTCACTTTTTAATTCCGGATCGCTATGATCTGAGAAGAGTAAAGAACTGTAGCTAAAGTAACGAGCTTTCCTTTGTGAGGCTCGTTTTCTTTTGTTCATTTTTTTAAAGACAATGAACCATGTAAGATTTGGCTTATGGATATCTTTAGGATACCAAGCGGGAATCCTCGGTTCTTCAAGTGCCGAGATGAAAACGGCCCATTTTTATTGCAAAATTATCAGTTTTGCAATATACTATATGTATGAAAGAAAACCTTATACATTCACGCACTTGTGTGTACAATATTAACTACCATATGGTGTGGTCCGTGAAGTATCGTCGCAAGATAATATCCCGTGAAATCGAGGACTTCATGCGTCAGACTGCTGTTTCCGTTGGGAACGACAAGGGTTTTATCATTCAACTCTTTGAAGCCGGAGAATGGGACCACATCCACTGTTTTGTTTCGGCTCCGCCGAAGCTCTCAGTGACCGAAATCGCCAAGTATCTCAAGGGCATCATCGGACGCAAGACTTTTGAAGCGTTCCCGGAACTACGCGATAAACTATGGAAAGGCGAGCTTTGGAACCATTCGTATTATGTCGAGACCATAGGCTCGGTATCTGAGGAAAATATTCGCAGGTACATCGAGCACCAGAGCAAATCTTACTGAAAGGAGAAATCATTATGCTGCTGTCACATGAGACCGCCGTGCGATTAACGTCAGAACAATCCAACATCATAGGACACATGTGTTATGCGGCTCGTAAGCTCTGGAATGTCTGTAACTACGAACGCAGAAATTACAAAAAGCTCGGTTTGCCGGAGTATCCTGACTGGTTTTATCAGAAGTCCGCCCATAAGGATGACCTATGGTATAAGAACCTCTCTTCACAAACAGCTCAGGAAGTGTGTAAGATTCTCGACAAATCATGGAAATCCTTTTACGCTCTGCTAAAAACGGGCGGTGTTAAAAATCCGCAACCTCCCAGGTTCAAACACGATAATATCCCGGTGACATATATGCAGAACGGCATTTCCCATACCGATGGCGACAAGACCGTCAGGCTTACGCTATCCAAACAACTGAAGGAATATATGTTTACCGCTTACGGCATCAGCGCCAAATACCTTTATCTTGAAAACGTTGTTTTTCAGGACGCCGGAACCTTTAAGCAGGTGAAGATTTACCCTCCTGTTGATGGAGTGAGCCGTGTGATAGTAGTTCGCGAGATCTCGGATGTTGATGCCTTATCATCTAACGGGAAGATGTTATCCATTGATCTCGGTCTGCATAATTTCATGACTTGTTACGATAGCACTTTGGGAAGTACGTTTATAGTGGGACGCAGATACTTAAGTGTCTGCCAGCGTTACGACAAAACCATAGCACGTTGTCAGTCTTTGCACGCCCAGCAGCAGATTAAGGCGGGTGTTAAGTACCCGAAGCCCTCAAAGAACCTGTTAAAGCTGTATACCAAGAAACGTAACTCTATTAAGGATTATCTCCATAAATGCACGAGATACATAACCGATTACTGCAAGTCTAACAACATCCACACCGTGGTTATTGGTGACATAACCGGCATCCGTGAAGATAATAATCTTGGCCCTGTTACTAACCAAAAGCTTCACGGATTACCCTATGCGAAGCTTTATGCGATGTTGGAGTATAAGCTGGCTCTTGAAGGCATTTCGTTTGTTAAGATCAAAGAAAGCTACAGCAGCCAGTGCAGTCCGTTGTCAGCTGTAGTGTCGAAAAAATATGCCGTCAAACGAAACAGGGTCAACCGTGGCCTATACAAAGATGGCAAACACATTTGGAATGCGGACGCTGTAGGAGCTTACAACATAGCGAGGTTGTATGCTGTCAAACACGATGGTTATGAGCTTACAACGCTTACCGGCTCGACAGAAATAATCAATGTAGCTGTGTAACTGCACAAGCGGTAGCAGTAGGGTGTCTATGGACGCACCACTGGCAGCCACAAGGCTGAACCAGATGCTCGGTTATTCAATAGCCGAGCAGTTCACATGAGCCAATTCTTACATAGTTGGGTTCTTTTGTTTGAAATCACCGGAAAGCTCGCGCAGTACAGACCCCCGTACTTCGGGTTATATATTATTATATATATCTTTTTATATAACTTTTTTATTATTTGTTTAATTGGCGAAAAAGAATTGCTGATAAATAGGGCATTTCAAGAGATTTTAAACGATGAAAAATAGCATTCAAACGATGAAACGGAGTAGTCGGTCGGAGAAACGTAGCATATAGCCGATATATGGTTGATATTGGGAGATAAATTGTAGCCTGTTTACCATAGCTCTCGAACGCAGATTTGTAGCATATAAAAGATAAACTGTATCTTATAAACGAAAATCCGTATCCACTGCCGATAATTTATAGCATATGAACGATAAAATGTAGAATCTGCCGAACTATAAGAGAAATTAAAGGCTCCGGGAAGCATATCTACAAAAAATCGGCAGGTAAACTACGCATACAGGTAAAACGCAGTAGAAAAAATGTAGTGGGCAAACGAAAAAATGTAGCATTTAGCCGAATATTTGTAGAAGCATACGGGACAAAATCCATCGCATCTATTTTTTATCGTCTATATGATCAAAAAAAACAGATATAGTTGTTAATCGGCATATTGGAATACAAAATATAGGTGTATGGGAAATTATTTAAACGACAAAATGTTGAAGTATGGTTAACATTGTTATTTAAATTTGATGGTTTTGGACGGAAATAGACGACAAAAAATAGAATTAAACGACAATCTGTAGAAATCAAAACGATAAGGATATAAGACAAGAAATGGTATCGTTCCATATGAACAAACGAAATCTATTACGTCTGCAAAATCGCAGACAAGATAAAATGTAGCAGGTAAACGAGAATCCGTAGCATTTGACCGAAAAATTGTAGATGCGCTGGAGGCTTAATCGGCAGATCTATTTTTTTTCGTCTGTATGTGCGAAGCACGGACAGGGGACGGAACATTTAGCCGAATAATTGTAGAAGAGTCGGTTGCATAAATCGACCATATCTATTTTTTATCGTCTATATGATTAAAAAAAAATAGATATAGTTGTTGATTGGCGTGTTATAACACAAAATATAGCCGTTTGATGGATTATCTAAACGATGAAATGTAGAATTAGGGTTGACATGGGTTTACAAATTTGATAGATTTTTGAAAGGAAATAGACGATGAAAAATAGAATCAAACGTCAAACTGGAGAAAGAAAAAAATGAGAAAAGAAGACGAAAAAAACGAAATTGTTCCATATGAGCGTACGGAATATGCCAAGTCCAACATCCTTATCGGAGCAAAATACAAGTCTTCAATTTTGGAAAATAAGCTGATGGCGCTGGGCTTGTCTATGATTACCAACGGGCAGTTTTACGAGGAAGAAGGAAAGCTGACGGTTGTAATGTATGCATCACAGCTTAGAAAGAAATTACGGGTTAATAAAGGCAGCTTCTACCAGGCTCTTGATACCACAAGCAAGAATATGACAGGGCGTGTCGTCGGTATTTCAGATCCGGCATCCCAATCATTTCAGTATATGGCCGTTGTCACCGACTGCGTTTATCAGGACGGTGTCTACAAAATAATGTTTAATAACTCATTAAGGGAATACATTCAGGGCCTGGGAAAAAACTTTACTTTACTAAATCTTACAACCATGCTCGATTTTGATTCCGTATATTCTTTTCGTCTGTATGAGCTTTTGAAGAGCCGTGCGTTTTATCCGAAAGGGGTAAACGGAAAAGCAATATTCCATATAGAATTTGGCTTAACAGAATTAAAGCTGGACTTAGGTGTCATCAATGCGGCATCCGAAAGAGTGCGTACTCATCTGACAAATGTAAAATCTCCGGATTTTGAAAAGATAAGTGAGTTTGCCCAGGAACAGCAGTTTAAACGCTGGAGCGATTTCAAAATGCATGTTCTTGACGTGGCCACAAAGGAGATAAATGAAAAAACAGAGGATATGATTGTAACCTACGGCTACGTGCAGAGCGGAAAGGGGTCGAGAGTTCAGCGTGTTACATTTGACGTCGATCTGGACACGAAGCTTCACGGGAATTATGAAGAGATTCCCATTGAAGAAAAAGAGACAGAAGTCGTTAAGTTATCGCAGGAAGATGTTCTGGAAAAAATCTCTGACATCATAGATGAGCCTTTAAAGGTGAGAGATTTAAAAGTAATTGCGGAAGCGGCGGAAAATGACATTTCTTTGATAGAAAAGGCATACGCAATTACAAAAGAAAAAGCAAAGCGAGACGGCATAGATGACCTCGTGGGATATTTGATAGGAGTAATAAAAGGCGGAGCCCGAGAAAAGATTAAGGTCGAACCGGACAAGAAGGGCAAAATGTCGTCGTCAGCAGCCAATTACTTAAATAGGTATTCACAAAGAGAGTACACAAAAGAGCAGATGCTGGAATTGGAAAGAGCGATGCTCCGACGTTCACTTAACATTGACGAAGAGAAAGAATAAGCAAGGAGCGGTTTTAATGACATTGTGGACGATGGATTACATGAGATATTTGTAAATACTAAAGTCAATGACGGTTCTGATCTGGCAGCCCTTATGGAATGCTTTAATCAGACCAGAGTGACCAATGAAAAATTCCTTTGGTTCAAAAGAGCGGTTGATTATTTAAAGGATACGAAAGGAGGCAGAAAAAGTATGTGCAAGATTATGGATGAGTATGCAAAAGATGAGGCAATTGATGCCACTATCGATGCTGCCATACAGCTCAATGCTACAATCGAACGAGTTGTCAAGATGTTGTGTGATAAATATGGTCTTACCAAAGAAGATGCCTTGGAGCGTATTCACAACTTCAAAAAAACAGCGTAAAACGTATGACTGAAAAGAAACCTCTGACGGTTGGAGGTTTTTTATGCCTTTGAGGACATTGTCCCATACTAATCGCAACACCTTATTTTTGATGAATTATTAACAACAGCTGCAGTAAATCTCGGAAAGTTGCATTTACTATTAAATGGTCAATTTCTAACCTAACCGCAATCCCCGGTGAAATCTGACTGTTTCTCAAATTAACCGCAACCGTTTTGAGCCTTTTAGCAACGTCTGAAAGGCTCTATTTTATTGCATTCGATGGACTTTGGACATAGCAAACAGACCTGTTACGGTTTTTTCCAAGATTAACCGCAACACGTCACCGTTTTTGCCCAAAAGGTTGCAGTTCCGATGGGATTTGATTTTATAAAGATGACCTTAGCGTTTCGGATTGGAATACCGGGACACGGTAACTGAATTAAGAGTTGAGTTTGGGCAGGAGATTAGGCTTTAAGAGAACTTCATCCGCAGGTATCTTTTCAAGCCTGCAGACTTCATGGAGTTTATTGTCCAGAAAAATAAGAGAGACATCATACGGTGTCTTGCCGTGGTAGATGTCTCTCGAAACACTGTTGATATGATTAACAAGAAGAGTTATGTCTTCCTGAGTGTAATTGTCAAAGGTTCCGGTTGTTTTCGGAACCACGTATCGGATGAACTCATGGTTACGTTCCAGACGTCCCTTTTGCCAGGCGCACTGAGGATCGCAGTAAAATACTTTTGTTCTTTGTGTTCCGTCAGGAGCTTTCTCTATGGATTTTGGATCGAGAAATTCGGATCCACGGTCGAGGAGTATGACAGGGAATAAAGAACAAAAGATATCGTGACCAAGTTCACTATAGAGATGATCAAAAACCTCCAGGACAGATCTTTCAGTCCTGTCAGGTAAAAGAAAAGCAAGCATAAGTGAGCAGCTTCGGAACAGAAGAGTAAGCAGGACCTTCTTTGATCCCATAGGACCTACTACAGTATCACCTTCAACGACATCGGTTTCCGGGTTAAGTGACAGGTATTCCTGAAACTTCACATACGTCCTGTCCTTGATCATTTCACGTATCTGAGCGTCTGTCTTCACTACATTCTTTTTGCGTATGCGGTATCTGACCTTTCTCGGAAGATCGATGTTCCTCACGCCGAACACGCCCATATCTATATATCGATATAAAGAAGAACGCGAGCAACCGATCTCGTCGGCGTGGGATGCGTATATATGCGCCAGAGACTGTCCCTTATCGACAAGGGGCTTTATAAGGGCGTTTATACGTTCCACCTTCTCCGGCGTCTGATTTATGCCTTCCCTTGATTCAATTAGGGTGTTCTCGTACAGATGTTGAGCATTTACGGCCATATAGAAGAACCTGCCGTAAGAGCAGAACTTGACCTTTAGACAGCCGTTGCAAACGTAGGGCGGGTTCTCTAATTCTTTGCATTCCTCCGGATAATAGAGCTTGCAGTTATTCCGGCAGTCCAAACAATCCCTGCAGAGATTTCTGCATCGCATATCCTTGCATATGTGAACAACAGTGCATTCCATCTTAAACTTGCAGGGCGGGAGGATATTGGGGCCTCTGTAACCCGAATTAGTTCTGTGATGTATCACCTCTCGTTGTATCGTGGTGGCTGCCTTCTTTAGTTTCTTTGCGGTCGCCTTAAAAGACATCCTTTGATCCAGACAGTTCTGGATCTTAATACGTTCGTCAAGCGTTAAATGCTTCATATGTGCCTCCTTTACACCCGGCATTATCCGAAACGCTTATGATATGATTTTATCAAAAAGAGGGTAAAGAAACAGTAAAGATGTTGAAAAAAAGGATTTTTCAATGTATAATCAAGTAAAGATTGATGCTTAATTTTGATGATGCGTTTGCATTGACCTGGATATGAAATATATATTTGGGTATAATGCATAGCTTTGAGTACTTATCTAAGACATAGGCGTATAGGATATGCTCGGTCTGCATCAAGGGAAGTACTTTACGATATTTTTTTTCTTCCATATATGGATTAATTGGTAATTATCAATGGAGGAACTTGTAAACGTTTTTTCTTAAATTCTCTTTTTCTTGCATACTATATGCGGAATCGAGTATTGAAGGAAGAAACAATTGAATAGTGGGCGCTTAGCCCTGAAACAGAATGTTATCAGGAGAGCGCCGGTGGTTGAGCCCTTTCCTGTTATCATAAAGTGGAAAGGAGAAAATATGAAGCAGTGGACAGAAAAAGAATTTTTATCAAACACCCATTGGTATCACGCAACGAGTGCTAAATTTTTTGAAAAGATTATGGAAAAAGGTGTTCTAGCCGACGTCAACCGTAATTCCGAATTGGATTTTGGTTGGGGATTCTATCTTACAGCCAACTCCAAATGGGCAGAAAAGTACGCAATGGGTTTTGAAAACGAAAGAATTATTGAGTTTTGCTTCAAACCAAGGGATTTATTGGGTGACAGTAAAAACTATAGGTTTTTCGGAAAACTTGATAAAGATTTCGCTGAATTTGTTTTTTCTAACAGAATGTACTTTGAAAAGAGTCCGAATTATTGTGTACATAATTACGAATTAGTTGGCGGAGTTATGTCAGACGGTACTCAAGTTACTGATTTTGAAGAATTTCGAAACCGAGAAATCACAAAGGACGAACTCTTTAGAAGACTTTTACTTCCTCGCGAAGATTGGCAGTTGCTATTACATTCTCAAGAACTGTGCAATCAGATTAAACCGTCCCGAGCCTACGACCTTAAAGGAGGTGTGTATGATGTTAGCAAATATCACAAAACCATCTAAACAGCAGATTATGCTGTTTAAAGCTGTTAACAGAGAATTGGAAAAAAGAACTAAGGATTCATTAACCAATGAAGATAGATATATAATTGTGTCTAACTTTGTTAGCAACTATGATTTTTCGAACACCGCCTTGGCTCACAAATCAGCTGGTGGGTGGGCCGATATGCTCATTAGTGAAATACAATAATCAACCACACGCTACAGTAAACAAAAAAGCTTCTCATCATGAGGAGCTTTTTTGTTTCATCAATTTTTATATCCCAAACTTATCGCAACCCCTTATTCCCTGATGGAAAATTAACAATAGCTGCATTAAGTCTCGGAATGAAGCGTTTACTTTTAAATTTGAGTGTTTTTTAATAGTCTTTTTATGAGTTTTCCGACTTGACTCAAAATGAGCTATGCAATAGTATATATGACAAGCAGAAATGTTTTGGGTAACCGCAAAAAGTGATTGAAAAATAAGACTAAAGATAGGAAATATGCGTAATGAGTATGACAAAAAACGAAGCAATAGCATTTGGACAGAGAGTGATAGATCTTGGATTAAATGATGAGTCGTCTGAATTTGCAGAGATAGCACTGAAAGCGCTGCGAAAAGAACAGGTCTATAAAGAAGATATACAAAGCCAAATGCGCATATTGCAGGATCAATGGAAAGACCACGGTACACCTGAAATAACTACAAATAGAGTTTCCGAGGTATACCGCGATTTTTGTAAGCAGGAACTGACATCATGGCAGGAAATCAACGAAGGGCTGATTCGAGCCGGTTCTCATGACCTTGTTCAGGCAATTGGTAAAAGTATATCAACCAATATAACCAGATATAAAAGGAAACTGCGTGCTCTTGATGATGTACGTGTTCAGCTATTTGATGAATTATTGCTGGGAAAAGAATCTGAGCTTAAAGAGAAATGCGGCGAAGATTTATATGCTGAAATATTGGATTTAAAGGAATACCCAACAGAAATATACATAGACCTGTTAGCATTTAATGATCTTTTGCATATAACAGACTATGAACTCGTTCAGGAAGCTTACCATGCTTAACTACAAGCTTGAGGAACGCGGTAAACGTCTGATCAAGGTAGATAAGTGGTGTCCATCCAGTCAGATATGTAGCTGTTGTGGATATCAAAATAAGGAACTTAAGAACTTGCAGATCCGTGAATGGACATGTCCTGTATGGGGAACTCACCATGATCACAACAGGGCAATCGCTTAATATAATGGTACTAACTGGAGGATTATTGGATGATAATAATAGAAAAGCTTGGCTTTAACAAAAAAGAACTTGAAGCAGTTATAAACTTGTACACTTCCCTACGAGCTGCTGTGCAATGCTATCTGCGGGATGAGTTGGGCATTGTTCATCCTGACATTTTTGACGTTTGGATAGAAGAAGATCTCGTTTGCGCAGATTATTACGACACTCCGGACGAGACACCTATTCATTGCTACGTAGTACAGATACCTATAAAAAAAATCAAGAATAAAGCTTTGGCAATATATTCGCGACGCTCTCTTCTTGAACAAAAGAACGATGAGCGCTAATCATTTTTTTGGAGGTGACGTGAGATGAATGCTGAAGAAAGAAGAAGATTTGGAGCGTATTTTATGGCTTTCAAGGGCAAAAAGAAGAAAAGGAACATCTCCAGGGACGTGGATATGGCAAATTTGATCTCATATGCCAAAGAGAAGAACATTGACTACAAAGATTTGACCAAGGAAGAGATCAAGGAGCTGACAAGGCCTTCAGAAACGATTAACCCCGATGCCTACAGCGTGTACGTTTTTTCTTGCATAAATGTGTAAAAACAGGGTATGTTTAGAATTTACGTGTCTAACCTCGGGATTTTTGGTAAAATCAGAGTTATATATATATTTAATTTACTTTTCGTAAAGGAAGTGCTTGATTTAGATTTTACGTTATGGTATTGTTTTATTAGAACTTAGAGCAATGTCGCGTTCGACGGAGGTTATATGGCAAATCTTGCTTATGTTCGAGTAAGTACTGTCGAGCAGAATGATGCCAGACAGAAAGAAGCTTTGGCCAAATATAATATTGATAAATGGTTTGAAGAGAAAGTCAGCGGAAAAGATACTAACCGTGAGAAACTTCAGGCGATGTTGGAATACTGCCGAGAGGGTGATACTATATACGTCCACGACTTTTCTCGTCTTGCAAGGAGTACGAAGGATCTGCTGGAGATAGTAGAGCAGCTCCGCAAAAAAGGAGTACACTTGGTAAGTAACAAAGAAAACCTTGATACAAGTACTCCATCGGGAGTGTTGATGCTGACTATGATCGGTGCCATAGCACAGTTTGAGCGTGAGAACATTTTGGAGAGGCAGCGGGAGGGCATTGCGATTGCCAGGCGAGAAGGAAAATATAGGGGCGGACAGCTTAAGAAGATAGATAGTGAGCTGTTTGAAAAATACCGGTCTGAATACATGGAGCGAAAGATCAATAAACGTCAATTCGCTGGAGCATTGGGTATAAGTCGTCCTACGCTGGACAAGTTACTTAAAGAGGGCTTTGATCCGATCAAAAGGGGAACTGCTTTGTCAACAAAACACCGAAATTGATATGGATGATGTAGGCTTGGAACTCGTCAATTGATTAAATACCCCTTTACTGCATAAAGAACCTGTGTTATCATCACATACAGAGATGTTTTGATTAGAGATAATGTACATGATGAGCCGGGAGCGAAATATGCGTTTGGCTTGATCATGTGGTTTTTGTGGGAGTCTGTTCCATAGAAAAGATGGAACGGACTTTTTTGATCACAAACGATAACGGAGGGGCCTTCTCGATGGATCCGAAAACAATAAAGAATCGTTAAACCGCTTGAAAACGAAAGATCCCGCGTGTATAATATAATCATACGGATTATAAAGAATGAAGGCAGCACGGAGGTGGCGGACGTTATGTGTCCTGCTTAACTGACCGGGCATGTGGTGTACTTTAATAGGTCACCCATACAGAAGAACCTTAGACTTGAAGTTGCTGTTATGGTTGGGGACAAAACGCGAACCAACGACAGGACAGATATGACAAGGCGTGTTCTGTGTGACGTATCGGATTCCTGTAAAGGAACCTCGGCGGGCACGATATTAATTGTGTTCGTGTTACCAAACAGGTCTGAGAAGACGATACGGTTGCTCATAAAGGTTGTTATGAACACATGCGGTGTGGTAACAACTTGACAGGAGCAGAACAGTCATACGTAACTTAATAGGGCACGTCCCTGGAAAACGATCAGGGACAGGTGCCGGAGGCCTTTCCCTGTTTATATAGAATCATTTAAATGCTGGTAAACAGCGGAAAGGACTGGAAATGGTAGAACTAACTTGTTTAGGAGAAGCTATTGCGGCTACTCCTGAAGGAAAAGAGGTTTTGGACGGGTACATCAAGAATGTTCTCGCTTATAAGCCGATCCTGGCACACATTTTTAAAGATGTTGTTGAGGAATGCAAAGATCTCTCGTATGAAGAGATAACCAACTGTATCGAACGTGTGTGTGTCAATACAGTGCCTGTTAATCCCGGGCTAACCAATGATCAGAGCAGGATCGAGGGTAAAACTCAAGAGAGTTTCGTTCCCGGTGAAGGTAAGGTCATTTACGATATTGCAACAAATCTGTTGCTCAAGTCGTATGACGAGATCGTTGTAAAGATCCTGGTTGATGTGGAAGCACAAAAGGATTATGACACAGGGTACGATGTCATGACTCGGGGGATTTTTTACTCAGCAAGGATGATCTCAAGCCAGCTTGGTGTGGAATTTACAAACAGCCAAAAGGACCCGATAAAGTATGGAAATATAAAAAAGGTTTATTCCATATGGATATGTACGTCGGTGATCAAGGCAAGAGAGAACACCATCGAAAGATGCAAACTTGAATATACGGTTTTGCCAAAGGGTATATCCTTCAAGAAACCCAAGTATGATCTTATCGAGGTGATCTGCATTAATCTGGCCAAGGATTGTGATGCTGCAGATAGTAACTTTCAGGTGATAAGGATGTTATCCGATCTGCTGAATAAAGATAAGACCGCAGGCGAAAGGATACAGCTGCTCAAAGACAAGTATAATGTTCCAACGACAAAGGTATTTGAAAAGGAGGTAGAGACTATGACTGATTACGCTGCTTCATTAATGGCTGAAGGCAGAGCTGAAGGCAGAGCTGAAGGCGAAGCTAAAGGCAGAGCTGAAGGCTTAGCTGAAGGCGAAAATAAGATGGGCCGTCTTTATCTTCTCCTCGAAAAGGATGGACGCACTGGAGAGTTCCCAAAGGTCATTGCTGACGAAGCATACCGGGAAAAGCTCTACAAAGAGTACGGCATATAGGCTTCAATGTTCCAACGACAAGGGAATTTGAAAAGGAGGTAGAGACTATGACTGATTACGCTGCATCATTAATGGCTGAAGGCAGGGCTGAAGGCGAAGCTAAAGGCAGGGCTGAAATGGGTCGTCTTTATCTGCTTCTTGAAAAGGATGGACGCACTGGAGAGTTCTCAAAGGCTATTGCTGACGAAGCATACCGGGAAAAACTCTACAAAGAGTACGGTATCTAGGCTTCAGAAAAGCAGAGCGGAGGTGAAAGATATGTGTCTGACCGAGTTTAACCTTGAAGAATACGGGGACATGTGCAAAAGTGATGGCAGAGCGGAAGGCTTAGCGGAAGGCTTAGCGGAAGGCTTAGCTAAAGGCGAAAGCAAGTTGGCCAGCCTCTTTATCTTTCTTCAAAAAGACGGACGGATCGATGACTTCTCGAAAGCCACCTCCGATAAAGCTTTCTTGCAGAAGCTCTACAAAGAGTACGGCATATAGAGTGGGGTGAAGGCTCAGCATATGGCAGAGCTCAAGGCGTTGTCTGTTTTGTTCTCTCAAGAGCGAAGGACGTTCTGAGGGGATGGATAAGACGATACCACCTCGTGAGCTACCGTACAAAGGGTACGGCATCTCTTTGAAGCTACAAAAAAACGTATGACGAAAAATAACCTCAGCTTTTCTGGGGTTATTTTTTTGTAGCGCCGGTTTTTTTGAAAGATGCATCATAGAAAACGCATCAGAAGAAAGAGGAAATCACCGTTTGTCTTGCCCATATCTTCCTACAAAATACCCCCTAAATGTTACATTATGTCATAAGCCCGCCCCACACACGCTGCCTCCCCGCACTTTCGCTACCCGCTGCCGTACCGTCCCTCCGCGCAACGTATAGGTTTTTTTCCGCCCTTCCCCTTGATCACCTGCCCCGCAAGGGGCGTCCTTCCCCCTCCCCCTCCCTACCGGTCGGAGAGCGCACGCGTACATTATGCGGGAGACTATAGGTAGTTCAGGGCGTAGGTAGTGATGGGTAATCAAAGAAAGGGCAGAGAAGTGCTATAGGGTTTGGCTGGATATTGACATAATGTAACATTTATGGTACATTTCTTATAGGAGGTGTTCGTATGGCAGGTGATTTTACTTCTACTTATGTTTCAGATGCATTCAAAAATAGGGTATGGTCCTTGTTCTGCTCGGATCTCTATAGACAAAATTCAAAGGATGCATACAGACTTGCGATAGACAGGATATGCGACTATTCTAAAAAAGACTTCCTGGAACTCACATCAAAAGATGCACAGAGATACTTTGATGCTCTGGCAGCGGGCGAGATAGTGAAAAAAGACGGAGACAGGTATTCATCAACGTCCATATATATCTTCTATTCCCAGCTCCTTGCCGTGGCCAACTATATAATGTCAGAGAAGGAACTGTACAGCGACCTTGATTATGTCCATCCTTTTTACAGCGTGAGGATAAAGGAACCGTCAAATCAGGTGGAGTTATCATACACCCTTACAATGGACGATATGAAGAATATCCTCTCGGCATTTAAAGGGACCGATCTTTTCCTTATAATAAGTTTTGCTTTTCGTCTGGGATTATCGAGCAAGATGATACTTAATCTCATCCCGTCCGATGTCCAGCTCGCGGGATCCGGCGATTATGTTATAAGGATCCGCCCGGAGTCAAAACTTAAGAGGGACAAGTTCCTTGCGGTACCTGACGACCTTACGAATGACATAAAGAAATATATGGAGTCACTTCCTATGAGCTGTAAGACATTGTTTCATAACTCGAGGAACGATCCGTTAACAAGAAAGACTCTTGATCTTAAGCTCAAAACGGAGACGGAAAAGATAGGGTATACCAAGGTTACCCTTCAGCGCATAAGAACGTCTGCAGGTTTTCACATGAGGAAGAATGGAGCCACGCCGGAGGAATTATCTCTCCAGCTCGGTATCAACGAGAGATGGGTTTACCGTTACAACGGAGCGGTGGAGGATCTGGCAAACCAGGCGAGCAGATGCATAAAGATGGAGTAGTGGCAGCGGGATTGTCCCGCTGCCTTTCATTTTTTGGCGAGACAGATGCTTCCTGTAAGGAGCAAAAGAGCAGTTATCCTATCAGCTTCTTCTTCGCATTCTTGGCTACACGGACAAATGTTTGTTTCAGCCGATTTCCGGTACAGATAGCCCGATCTCTGAGTTTTGTTCGTGTGCAGTTCATCCATTTTCCAAACTCCGCTGCCATGTTCATGTAGACTTTCGTTACGCCGGTTATGAAGCCCCGTACATAGGGAGCAATAAAGAAGATTCCGGGGCGTATCAGGCCCCAATTTTCCAAAAGATATTTGCATATGTCTGCGATATCCTTGGGTATCCCGGTAAGATGACATTCGTAAACATACGTGAGAACTACAACTAAAAGATTGATAAAATTCTTTTTGTAATTATTTTTCTGCATAATACTTCTCCTTTTTTTTAAATAAGATTTAGAGATCTGCAACACAGGTCGTTACCACCGCTGAACGGAAAACTGTCTCTGCATTGATAGTGGAAGAAACTTCAGAAACGTATTTCATATGATTTCCTCCTTAATATTTTTTCTTTATTATCAAAAGACGCCTAAAAAGCATGTATTGGGCCTGCTATGCCGACGTTTGCACACCTTCCTTGAATGTGTTTGCATGTATCCCGAATGTGTCCCTTAAAGAAGGCAAGTGTCACAGCATCCCTGGACGGTATGTCCTTCTTCGATGACGCCTGAATGCATTCATGGAATATATGAAAAATTCCTTTTCTCATTTCTTTCCTCTAAATGTTTTGCGTAATGTTTTCATAGACGCGATGTAACGTCTGCCACTCGTTATCCGTAGATGTGAACCGCTGTCGATACGGTTTCACATGTCTTAGAAAAATCCGTATTTCACATATTGAAGAAAACGAAAAATAGGCTAACGATGTAGTGCGTTTTTCTAATGTTGTTAAATTGAAATGGAAGGTGTGATTAACAAACCGATAGGTTTGAAAGATCCCTTCAGTAATTAGATAAAAATCTGTTTAATTTCTGGAACATATTGGGCTTCTTATTGAAAAATCATTAGAAAGATACCGTAAGGGGGATTATTATCTGGAATAAGAAGAATTAAATGATAGAATAAAAAAAACAGCCCCCAATAATGCAATGTCATTAAGTTAAGAAGTTAGCCGCTTAAAGTATGATTATTGCAAATTCTTTTAAAGTTTGATATGATACCCAATAGAAAGCAAACTGTGAAAAGAGGATTTGAACCGTGGGGAGACCAATTGACAAAGAATCAGTTATAGCGCATAAAAAGAAGGCGATTAAAAGCTTAAACGAATCGTTGGAACAATTTATAAACAGAGACGACATAAAGAGTTTAAAGAAGGCGGATTTAATATCATATTGGTTAGAAGAATACAGCCATTATCTTATTTCAGAAGAACATTATGACTACAAGCGTGTCATGCGTTATAAACGAGGGGACGTTATACAGCTTAATTTTGGATTTAATATTGGTAGCGAACATGGTGGATTGCATTATGCAATAGTTCTTGATAACAACAACCTACAGTCATCGCCCGTTGTCACCGTTGTGCCTTTATCATCTGGAACAGAAGAAGATACTTATGAACGTGATGTATTTTTAGGTAACGAATTATACGAGCGGTTAAATGGTAAATATAGCAAATTAGAAGAACAAATCCATAAAGAGTTACGAGAAAGTAGACTGTTAGATTTATTGTTGAAAAACATCAATCTTGATCACGATAATCGTAATTCAGAAGAGTCAGAAAACATTAACCAAATATTAAAAGAAATAGAAGAGCGAAAAGCTAAAGTACAGGAAGAGTCTATCCGATTAAATAAGTACAAGAAAGAAGTTGACAAACTTAAGAGCGGTAGCATAGCTCTTATGGAACAAATTACCACAGTGAGTAAGATGCGTATTTACAAACCACAAAATGCTAACGACCTACTTTATGATGTGACTTTTTCTGACGGAGCGTTAGATAAAATAACTACTCGTCTTAAAGAACTTTTTGTTTTTCCTGTTGACAAAAAGCAATAAGTGTTGTTATAATGTCGTTGCAAGTAATAAACAGCGCCTATAGGGCATTAAAAAAAGACAGTTTTTAATGGTAGAACCTCACCTCATGGTGGGGTTCTGTACGTTTAAAAACTGAAAACTATGCTTAACTCTCAAACCGTTACTTGCCAACAAAACCAAAACAATCGTTTGTTATCTATTATCACGCGGATGTCGGGCCAGACATCCTTATTTTGCGTTCATAAATTGTCGGACTTTTCTCGCAATCGCGTTTTCACATTTGAAAATACAATAAAATTCATCCTTGGTATGGCGGGTAACTCGCTCAATAAGGAGCTGTATGACTTTTTCAAGGATAAAGATTATTCTGCCACCGCATCTGCTTTTGTCCAACAGCGGGCAAAAATCAAGCCTTACGCCTTCGAACACCTCTTTAAGGAGTTTGATAAGGCTTGTTCTGACTCCAAGACTTATAAGGGTTACCATCTTTATGCTGTAGACGGTTCTGCTCTTAATATTCCTCGTAACCCTAATGATTCTGACACCTACCTGTCCCAAGGCTGCAATCAGCTTCACCTTAATGCTCTCTATGACCTTGAAAACCACACCTATCTTGACTGTATGATACAAGGGCGGGCTAAGATGAATGAAGTCCATGCCTGTACCGAAATGGTCAAGCGTAATCGATTCCACAAGGCTATCCTTATAGCTGATAGAGGTTACGGTTCGCTTAATCTGATAGAAACTGTCAATCGTACAGAGGGCTTAAACTATCTAATCAGAGTTAAAAATGATTGGCTTACCGAAACCCGTGACATGCTTTTAAAAGAGCTTGATACGGAGATTTCATTTGAACTTCGTACAACTCAAAGCAGGGAAGACCAACTTCTTTATAGAGAAGGTAAAGCCAAATGGATTAGTGGTAAATCAAAAAGGGGCAAGGTAAAAAAGCAAACGACTTGGTTTTATGAATCTCCTTGCAATATGACTCTACGTGTAGTGCGGTTCGAAATCAGTGAGGGTAACTACGAAACCATAGTTACATCTCTAAACCGTATTGAGTTCCCACTTCAAGAGATAAAGAAGCTCTATCATAGAAGGTGGGGAATCGAAACATCTTTTCGTGAACTCAAATATGCCATCGGTCTTGTAAATATCCATGCAAAAAAGCGGGAGTTTATCGAACAGGAAATCTGGGCTAAACTTACCATGTACAACTATGCAGAACGCATCATAGCCCAAGTGGTCGTGCACCAAGATAAAAGCAGAAAATGGCAATATCAAGTGAACTTCACTATGGGATTTCATATCTGTATTGATATGTTCAGAACAGTTATGTGTCACAATGTGTCCCCACCAGACGTAGGCAACTTAATATCGAGGTATATCCTTCCAATCAGACCAGACCGCAAGGATGAACGGAAACTTCGTCCGAAGGGCGTCGTAGGATTCATATATCGAGTAGCGTAATGATATAGAACATTATGCTTATTAAAGTTAACCTTGTTAAATAAAAAAAGCATCAAACCATCCGCGTTGGATGATTTGATGCTTTTCTTTTTATGGTCTTAGCTTCTTAACTTAACGACATTGCCCAATAATGGGACGCCCTTTTCGGTGGCCATGATGTTTCAATAAACTAAATTAATAAGTATTGGGTTATCACCCACAGGCTAAAGGGCTATGGGTTTTTCAGCCCACAGTGGTTATAGTATCGAGCTACTTTTTTTGTTTTTTTACGATATACCCCCTTGCGCATTCCAGGGTGGTCTGTGTTACGCTAATATATAGGAGATATTTTTTGAGCAAAGGAGATTATGTTAATGAAGTTTTTTTATCCTTCCGTGGGAACGTTCACAGAAGGTCTAACTGGTCTTGATAAAGTTTTTGATGGTTTCGAATCAATGTTGAAGAAGCTCATATATATGGCTGCTGATTATTACCTAATGATTGGCGTGATAGTTGTCGCGGCAGCGGTAATCGTGGCAGTTTTTTCCCGCAAGAACAAGCAGGCGCGGCGAAAAGCCATAATCATGGCGGTCACTGTTCCTGTCGTGTGCTTTGGCCTTTACGTTGCGGGCTTCATCTTTGCAGACGTACATATGGATGGCCAAGAGTATCGTGTGGCAGATGATGAACACATCAATTCATTGGGGCAGGACACTATTGTAAACAGGGCTTATCGGAATATGTACGGTAACTTGATGGAGAATTATGAGAAGCACGAAGTGTCTTCTGATGGAACAGTGTTTGACGTACAGGCTGTTCTGGGAACGCTGTTTGTAACCGTATCAATTACGATCGCGTGCGCCAGTTTTTTGGCAGGGCTCATCATTCAATTTTTGGCCGTCAAAGATGTCGGTACGAGATATTGGGCGAGGTACGGGCTCGGCGCGATAATACCATTAGTCTTGATTTTTGGTACTTTATTATATACAGGAAGATTTTCTATATTTTTTACTTAAAGGAGGGTACAAGCCTTGAAAAATATGTCTTTTTACGAAAGCGCTCTTGCGTCAAAAGAGCCTTTTCCCATTAATTTCACGGGGGTTGACGGTGATAATCTGCTTTTTTGGCTTGAAGAGGGAACTGAATACGAACATGTACGCGTGGAGCTCTCTATGACAGATTACTGGGGAAATTACACCAAGGATAGAAAGAAAAATTACCACGTTGAAAACATTTTGGCTAATCAGGTCAACGTAGTCGTTACATCTATAGATGCTTCCAGAAATCTTGTCACCGTTTCTGCATCCGAAGCGAGAAAGATACTTCGCGCAAGAGAGCGTAAAGAAATCGAAGCGAAGCTCGACCGTGGTGAAGAAGTTGTCGTTACCGGGCGTGTTGTCGGCCTTAAGGGCACTGGTTGGGGAAGTCACGCAGTTGTGCGGCCTCTTCATATGAACATTCTTCTTATGCTGCCTGTTGCCTGGTTCTCGACCGAATTTGTCAGTGACATAAGAAATGTTTGTAAATTAGGTATGCCTGTTGAGGTTAAGGTACTTTCTAAAAAAGACTTCGGCTACAAGAAAATGGCTGCCTATGATTTTATATGCAGCAGGAAGCAGCTTCTTCCTGATCCTTGGGAACACTTGTCAGGAAAGATCCATGTGGACGACGTGGTGACGGTATTGGTTACAGGATCCAGACAAAAAGGAAAAAATCCCGCTTCGCCTGCTGTTTCTAACCAGACAGATCTTGCTTGCATAATTGAGGGTCTGAACGTAAACGGGTATGTTGGGGTAAGATCGAGTTTAAGGCTTGAGCCTCATCACAGATATTTTGCAATAGTAAACAGTATCAACATCAAGAGAAAGCGTATCAGGCTTATTGCTTATAGGCACAAGGATCTTGACCAGAGTAACGAGTAAAGGAGATTGTCATGGATTTGGAGAATGCGGTTAAGGGCATGGATTGCGGTCAGAAGATATCCAATGCTTTAAAAACGTCTTCCTTTTTTACATATAAAACTGATACGCCAAATCGTTTTGCGAGCGGCGGCGGAGGTTATGTCTCTACGGAGGAGATCATGGCGCACGCAAGACTCGGACACTTTCGTGACCAGGATTGCTTTATGCTTCAAACTTTGAGTGAGATGGTTTATGCAACAGCCTCAGATGTCTTAGCGAGAGTCCGATGGCTTTCTGCGCACGGGACAAATCGGAGATTCGTTCCGATACTCACCGACGTTGATATGGACGCGTATCTTCGTATGTTGTCAAAAAGAGGTGTTGTATTCTACTATCTCTACAAAATTTCTTATGGTGCTATGCCAAAAAGGATCTTCTTTGTTACGAAAGAAGGCTTCCTGCTATTCTCTACGATGCTTATGCGTGGAGGAAAATATGATGATAGGCTTTCTTATAGGCCGATATATGACATTTTTCGTTACGTGGCTACAAATCGTGTGATATCAGCTTTTATGACAAGTCCCAGATGTGATGAAATGAATTATCTTTCATCGTATGAATTAAAGCACGGATCTAAGCCTTATAAAACTATTCTTTACGGAAAGGGTGTCTTACGGGACAACCAGTTTGAACATACATATCTTTTCGAACCTGTTCATTTCAGTGTTCCTGCTAACAAAATGACCACGGAAGAGATAACCGAACGCATACGATCTCGCCTTACGCTATTAAAGGAAGTGGTGCTTGACTACACGAAAAGCTCCAATGAGAATCAAATCACGTTTATCGTTTTTATTGTTGAAGATACAGATGGAATGCGTCAGTTGCTCAATCTTCTGAAAGAGGATCCGGATCACAACTTTTGGGAAAACACGGCACTCATAACCAGCGATTATGCTGTATGTGAATCATTTATGGGTGATTTCTACAATGCGCTTTTCGGGATACGTTATGTCGGAGTAAATATCGCGGTAGAACAAAAACGGCCTTACATTGATATGCAGCTTCCTTCAACATGGAGGCGGATCACTACTGATATGTAAAGTAGCAGAAGGAAATGGTAAAGAAAAAGGGATGCCGAGGCCTTGCTATAAGTATGGAGAAAAATGTATGGGATCAAAACACTTGCAGTGAAAGCCGTACTAACGCCCGCGCCGAGAAGAACTCCGGTATTTTACATCTCTTGATGTGCTTTCGAGTGACGGAAAGTCTTTAGATGTTCAGAGGGCTAAGTCGGATTCTCAATATAGAACACTTGCTCTGCGAATACATCAAATAAGTATAAAAATAGCCTCAGAAATGTTATTATATGAGGTTATTTTTTTGTCGCAGGATCATAAAAAGATCAAAAGCATATATCAAAAAAAACTTGCTTATATGTGTCTTCTATGATATATTAACTATGTAACTATTATTTTATAAAGTTTTTTTGTCAAAGCCCGACACGCTGTATGTGTTCGGCTTGTGACAATATTTTTGGCAGGCATTTATAGCCCGATCTGCAGGTATGTAGCTCGGGCTTTTTTGTTTATTCAAGTGTCTGCCATAAGAAAGGAGGTAAGATTAAGATATGGGTAATATGATACCCATAATGGGTAAGTGTCCGTTTTGTGGACACGGCGAAGGGCATCAGCGTAACTGGTGCATCTATTTGCCGTCAGACGGATATAATTACCTATGGGAGGCTAGGATGTTTTCCTCCGAAGTCTCCACCCTTAACCCCGGAGGGAATTATGATTACGGGGCGCGCCTTGTCGGTGCGGACGGAGGGATTTGGTACTCCTACGGTCCGACAAGGAAGGGAGATGGGTATCTACTCTTAAAAGAGGAGGATGCCCATAGAAAACAAAGGAGTAAGGCTGAAAACAGGCAGCGGGACTACGAGAAATGGTGCGCGGATAACGGCAGATCGCCAAAACGCGACTATGTCTCGGAGTTCGAGACTGCCTGGTCAAATGGGACTTATTCATTCACTGACAGTAACGCCGGTGATGATAGTTCCAAAAAGCCAACTCCCAGACCTCAGCCGAGGGTGACATTTACCAAGGCAGAGGTCAAAAATGAGGTCTTGCCCGATGGGGCACTAGACCTCGTCTATCGATGTCTTTTGAGTCACTTGAAGCTCGAAGATGAGGACAGACAATACCTTAAGGGGGAGGGATGGACGGACGAAATGATAGACAAGTCCGGAATCAAGTCTTTCCCGGAAGACGACCTGCTCCGAAAGAAATGGGGCAGGAAAAACCTAAACCCGACGAGGGCGGAACTCGCTGCTATCGTTCAGCGCGAGACTGCCATGATCGAAGGGACTCCCGGAGCGTGGGAAGTGAAGCCCAACTTTTGGACTTTCGCCGGACCTGCGGGGCTCATAATACCTACGCCTAACCTTAAGGGCGAGTGGTACAGAGTCCGAATTCGCCGTAACTACAGAGATGTAGACGGTGAGATCCGCCGGGATTTCAAGGGTCAATGGTTCAGGGATGAAAAGACCGGCCAGAAGACCTATTTCACACATAAAGGATTTTCAATCCTTGACGAAGACGGTATCACTCACAAGATAAAAGATGGTGGGAAATATCGTAATTTCGCCTCCGGATGGAAGTCCGATAAGAAAGGTGTGGATGCAGGTAATCACTGTGGATTCTACACCAATCTCCAAAGTGATGACCCTTATGTATGGTATATCACTGAAGGTGAGAAGAAGGCAATGTATGCTGAGATGAAGATCCATAAGTCTCACATATCATTGCCTGGAGTTAATTCATGGTCATTACTCCTTGCGCGAGATGAAACGGGCAAATGCCCTGCGGAGATCTTGCGAGAAAGGGGTGTTCAGGTTCTTGTTTCTGCATTTGATGCGGACAAGCACACGAATGGACAGGTAATGGCCATGGAGGAAAACCTTGTCTCTTGTGAAGAGCTTAAAAAGCTCGGTTTCGTGATGGGCAAGGCGTTTTGGGACGGTGCTCTCGGAAAAGGAGAAGATGACTTCCTTGCCACCGGTGGACAACTGTCCTTTGAATAGTTTTTTTTTAATTGCCTACGGGCTGCACAGCGGTTAAAAACCCAACTGTACTTGCCCGAGTGGGGCAAGAAGGAAAAAAATATGAAAAATAATATTTTTATGCGCGTAATGAGCGCAAAGAGCATTGAGGAATTAAAGGAAAAATATCCTGTTGATCAGAAGCTTGACTTTTCGATCGGTTACAGGATTCTCAGCGAGGACGAAAACGGAATAAAGATATCCAAACCTTTTTCAAATAAAGATTTGGAAGAGTCAGGGCTTAAAAAAGAAGAATTGTACGCTCTCGCGCTCGAGAACACAGGAAAACTTTTTAAAGCTAACCTCTATATGCTCGAGGCTCTTGTTCGACGCATTTGCGAGGGAACGGAGGCCGAGGAGCTTTATGAAGGAGAAGGCAATCTCGATACTTCAGAGATCTATGTACTTACAAACGAATCTGGAATGTTTGGAGCGTCTGTAATGTTACAGGATCAGATCTTACGTAGAGTCTCGGAGAGACTTGGATGTCCAATCTACGTCCTCCCTTCCAGCCTCCATGAAGTGATCATAGTTCCGAAGAGCGAGGCATTTGACCCTGAAATGCTCAAGGATACTGTTCAGTCTGTGAATTCGACTGTAGTCAGTGAATCTGACTACTTGTCTGACAGCGTTTATATATACGACGATGCAGGTCTTCAAATCTATGACGTTGACAAAATGACTCAGGCTGTTTAACTCTTTGACTGCCCATGAGCGGCCATGTGGTATTTACCCAACATGACCGCCCGAATGGGGCGGAGAAAGGAACATGTATGAATGCAAAAGATTTATGTGAAGCGATCAGGGAGAGACTCCAATTCACAGAATTTGCTGAAGCTCTGAACTCGGTGGATTACTTCAAGGAATCTGTTAACGCGAGTGAAACGGATCCTGTTTACGGGATCGATGAAGTTCGCATCGAATACGGTCCATCTGAAGGTGTTTACGCAAACTTCTACGGTAGCGTCGGCGAGGACGATACTGCCAACGTTTTAACCTTAAAGGCACTTGATAGCTCAGCTGCCGGCTTTAATACGCTCTGTAAGCTGTCCGGTGTGATCGTCGCGTTCAGCGAGAAAATCCTAATTTATGAGAAGAACGTGCAGCTCGTTAAGACTTTATTGTCTGATGCAGTGAACGGCATCTTCTTAAAGCTTCAGGGACGAATGGGGATACGGAGTGGAGATATTTCTCCTGAAGATTCCTTAATTTTCGAAGACAGAAAAAGCGATTTGCTTGGAACTATAATGGATGTTCTGAGTAAACAGGCTAGCTAGAATATTCTTCCCCAAATCGGGGCAGGCAGAAGAAAGGCTGCCTTTCCCCGCAAGGGGATAAATGGTATAAACAATGATGTACACTACAATGTTACCCGCGGTCAACGACTTGGAAGAAGAGTTCGAAAAGATCGTCGAAAAAGTAAGTAAAGACGATGATTTCCGCAAGATAGCTATAAATGAGCGGATCGATGTTCTTGAACACTTTGCCATTGATGATCCGTTTCACGCAAGCGGGGAGTTTAATGACACTTTTGAAGTATTCCTTCACCACTTAAAGGTTCTTCAACACATCGGTAGCGATGAAAAGAGCCGTCTCGAAGTAACGAGGGCAGCGTCTATCTATTACGATAACCTGTCGAGCGCTATCGAGTACGGTGATGAGGACGAAGAGACAACAGAGGAGATGGTTGAAGCCCAGAAAAAACTCTGCAACTTCTTCAGAGAGTTGACGGGTAAATCGCTTCTCTAATCATTTATTTCCCCAGACCGGGGTAGGCAGAAAGAAAGGTTGCCTTTCCCCGCAAGGGGATAAATGAGCCGAAAAGACTATCACTTCCCCGATAATAGTAGAGTCAGAACACTTTGCTATTACAGATTAATGCCTACGGGACGCCATGTGGTTTAAAAACCAATATGACCGCCCGAATGGGGCTGAGAGAACAATTCACAAGGACCTTTTTTCAGGTCCTTTTTTTTGAGCTTGAAGAAATTTTGTATTCGGTGAGTTTGCTCTGCTTTCTCTTGATCCCAGAAAACATATTTATCCCATCTTGCTATCGTAGGAAGGAATTTTTTTGATTTTGGCCTCCAATTTGCTTGATTGATAAGTTTTTTTTTGATAGCATTGCCTTAAGAAAAGGAGGAAGTGCGAAAATGTTATTTGACGCTACGTGCTCTATATGTAATAAAACTGTAAATACTAAACTAATTGTATTTGATGGTAAAAATGCCATCTGCCACGACTGTATAAAGAGGCTTTCAGGGCTTGGCGCCAAGTATGGAATAACGGGGCTTCAGCAAGAATCGTCACAAGATGAGCATATCTTCTCAATGGATGTGGAGGAATCGTCCTTTTCACGTAAAGGCAGTGAGCGTGCCAGAAATTGGACACCGAAAGAGATCAAAACTGTACTAGATAAATACGTGATAGGTCAGGAACATGCCAAGAGAGTTTTGTCTGTTGCTGCTTATGAACACTTTAAGCGACAACAGCTTAATGATCCCGCTCTGCAGAAATCCAATGTTCTTCTTGTCGGCCCTTCCGGATCCGGAAAGACATATCTTATGCAGACGCTTGCTAAAGCGATAGATGTTCCTCTTGCCATATGTCCGGCGACGACATTAACAGAAGCGGGATATAAGGGGGACGACGTACAGGTTATCGTAGCCGCTCTCTACCGTGCAAGCGGAAGAGACATTCAACGTTGCGAGCGTGGCATCATCTTCATTGACGAAATTGATAAGCTTGGCAGGGGCGAACGAGGTAATGACGGCTTTGGACAACAGGGCATTGGAGTTCAACAGGCACTTTTGCCTATCATAGAGGGTACAAAGGTCACAATAAAGCCGGAGGGAGAGCTTGGTAAGCCGGTAGACATTGATACCAAAAACATCCTGTTTGTATGCGGCGGCGCTTTCCCTGATCTGGAGAAGATCGTTAAAAGACGTCTCGGAGGCGGGGAGATCAGTGTCGGTTTTTGTGCGGAGCTTCTTGATAAGGACAACGTTCCGAAAGAAGACGTCCTTACATACGCAAAAAACGATGATTTGATCGAGTTTGGCTTCATACCTGAATTTATCGGCCGTCTCCCTGTCCTTACGTTCCTTAAAGAGCTTACGATCGAAGATCTTAAAGAAGTAGCTTTTAAGCCTGCTAATTCTATCCTTACACAGTTTAAGGCGCTCTTTAGATATGATGGTATAGACCTCAGCTTTGATGACGATGCTTTGACGCTTATAGCTGAAAAAGCAAAGGCAGAAGGAACCGGCGCGCGAGGGTTGAGAAAAATAATAGAGGATATACTTTTAGATATTAGATTTGACTCCCCCGGCAGCGGTGTGAAAGAAGTGAGGATAACAAGAGAGTTTATCGAAGGAGACAGACAGATTTCTTCTTTGAGACACGGCTCTGCGCCTCAGTTAAGCTATCCCGGAATGAATACTTTTTCTTAATATCGTCTTGACAATTTAGCGCTTCATTGTTATCATTAAAGCATCGAATGAGTGGTTATTTTGTTAAGTTGATTACCGAAGGTTCCATGCAATATATGGCCCCTTTTGGTGATTAGTTTTTCAGATAGAATTTTTTGGTCTGATGTTTTGTGCATCAGACCTTATTTTTTTCCATTCATTCCATTTGCGGCCTCCGCACAGGCAGATACTTCACAGACTGCCGTGCGGGGCAGTCAAATGAAAGGAGTTCTATAATATGAACAAAGTTATTCTAATGGGCCGCCTTACGCGCGACCCCAACATCAGCTACGCGCAGAAAGACAATTCAGCCATCGGAAGATTTACTCTTGCGGTAGACAGAAGAATTGCCCGAACGAACGACGCCAACCAACAGACTGCAGATTTTATATCTTGCGTTACGTTTGGTAAGCAGGCAGAGTTTGTTGAAAAGTATCTGCGTCAGGGCACAAAGGTGGCGCTTGAAGGTAGGATCCAGACAGGCAGCTACACAAACAAGGAAGGACAGAAGGTCTATACGACAGATGTTATGGTGGATAGCATCGAGTTCGCTGAGAGCAAGAATGCTCAGGGCGGAAACGGCGGCCAGGCATATGATAGACCTCAGCCCAGCGGAACCGATTCGGGATTTATGAACATTCCTGACGGTATCGATGAAGAGCTTCCTTTTGCATAAAAGGAGGTTCTCATGAAGAGACTTTTTATAAAAGGCTCTTCAGAACTTGATGCATATCGGGTGAAAAACAAACTTTCACCCGATATTCTCGTTCTGAAGCCTGAAAAACACTGCATCAAGAAAGAGCAGATGGGAGAGGTGGCGGCGTTTGTTAATCATGCCTCTGCCTGTTCTGAACGCAGGACAGTCCTTATATATGGGCTTGACTGTGCAACTCCGGATTTTCAGAACGCTATGCTGAAGATCTGGGAGGAGAGTGATGCTGATTTTCTTTGCTCAGCTGATAGTAAGCTGAGCATACTTAAAACAGTAAGGAGTCGAATGGAGATCATTGAAGTTCCCAGGCTATCTTACGAGGAAATGAAAGCGGAAGTGGAAAAGAGAGGCCTTCCGTTTGATTTTAATTTATTTTCCCTTTCCGGCGGCTATTTGAGTTCCTATATGGCTCTCATGGAAATGGATCCCGAGCAGACGTATTCAATTTGCGAAGCGTTCATTTCTCTCGCAAGCGGCGAGAAAGCCTCTTTTCTCTCAAAAATGGGCATTGTTCCGGATGGTGCGAAAACTCTTTTCGAAACGGAGAGGGAATTGATGCCGTTCCTTATAAACTTCTCAAATGCGCTCGGAGCGTATTTGATTGGAAGCTACCCCAATGGAGTTTTTGCGATCCAGCGAGACGAAATGCAGGGTTACAGACTCGGAATGGCAACCGGTAGTTTTTCCCGAAGGTTGAGTTCTCCTTCGGTTTCAAAAAATGATTTTTTTGCGTTCTGTAAAGAAGCTTGTGAAGCCTTTTGGCCGGAACGCACAGGAAGGGAGGGTTGTAAATGAATCTTAAAACTGCGTATCGCCCCATGAAATATTCGGAAGTGGTGGGGCAGGAGAACGCAAAAAAGATCCTCTCAGCCGAGAGCAAGAAGGGCACTCATAGTGCCTCTTACATTTTTGCAGGGCAATACGGCGGTGGTAAGACAACTCTTGCGCGTATCCACGCAATGGCCGTAAACTGCGAGCACCCGCTGCCAAACGGAGACCCTTGCTGCCAGTGTGCCTCTTGTAGGAGCATAATTGACGGAAGTAACCCCGATGTCAAAGAGATTGCCGCAGCGGAAGACAACGGCGTTTCAATGGCGAAAAGATTGTCGGAGGATGTTCAGTTTTCTCCGGTGCAGAGCAGGGTTAAGGTCTATATTCTTGACGAGGCTCATGCTCTTTCCGCTGCTTGTTGGCAGGTACTTCTTAAGGTCTTGGAAGAAGCTCCGGAGTACACGATGTTTATAATGTGTACGACGGAAATGGAGAAAGTTCCGCTGCCTGTTAGATCAAGATCACTTATTTGTAACTTTTATAAGTTGCAGATGGAGGATATAGCAGCGTATCTCGGACAAGTTGCAATGGCAGAAGAGAGAGAACTGTCTGCCGATGCCTGTAGAGTGATTGCAAAACAGTCCGAGGGTTCGATGCGTAATGCGTTGGGTATTCTTGAAAAGCTGTTGGCTTGCACTGAGCTCGGACAGTCTGTAGAACTATCTATGGTAAAAGATATTTCCGGGCTTCAAAATTCCGAAGCAGAATTTCGGATCCTTTCGTCGCTTCTTGATGGAAGCGAGGGTAATTTTGTCAGGGAATTGACGGCGTATGCAGAGAGTACACCTCTTGATACTTTTATTCCGGATCTTTTGAGTGTTGCAGTAGATGCAGCGGTCCTTAAAGCTGGGGGCAAGGTTTTTGGGTGGAGTGAATATGTCTCGACTTTGAAAACCCTTACGGAGAAAACTCAACTTGATAAACTCATCAAGCTAAGCGCAACTCTCGTTCCTCTAGTATCAAAAAAGGAAACCTTGAGCTCTGTTGTAATGGGAGAAATGTTCCTGGCATTTAAAGAAATAAATGCGACCATGAATGTTCTTGATGAGGAACGCGCGGAGGTTGTTGCTCAAACTGCGTTTGCGGAGCCCAATAAGGTTGACGAGACGAGAGAGCAGTGTGAAAAGATTATTCCTCTTCATATGGAAACACGCGAATTAGCTGCCGCCGAGGCTGAGACAATCGTTTTGGACGAGAAGCCCCTCGCTGAACAGATGGAAAATGAGACTAATGCCGCGGTGGTGAATGTCTCTGCTGTGCAAGCTTCTGCAATATCAAAGAGGGAAGTTACTTCAGATTTCTGTCCCTTTACGATAGAAGATATTGAAGCAGATATTGCTTCAATATCGAAAAAGGAGAAGCTCTTTAAATGGCTTTTTCTGCCTGCGATTAAAATATCATATCGTGAGCAGAAATTAGAGGTCCGCTACAATAATGTAGATCGGCCGATCGCTGATATGCTATCGATGTTTGTGAAAAATCACAATATTGGTTACATAAAAATTGAAATTGTATAAAAAGAACCATTCGTAAGCAAGACATCAGCATGATGTTGTGTTTAGTACTTTAGTTTTTTTTAATCCTTCTGACGAGAAGGTCGCCTATGGCGGATAACAATAGTTGTTACCGCCTGACGAGGCGGCGCTCTTTTAGGAGGATAAATTATGAGTTTAACACAAGATAAGCACACGATCTTTTCGACAGATGTGTGCGATGAGTATGAGGCACTGAGGAATGATCCCGAGTTTGAAGATGAATCTGATGACGCTCTTTGGAATATGGCAAATGATAATGTTAATCTTCACATGGATGACGAGTTGGGTTACAACCTCGATAAAGATCTTAAAAACGAGATCGTTCTTATCGGAACTATTTCTCGTCGGAACGGATGTTTCAGTGCTTTTAAGTTTATAGACACAAAGAACATCGGCGATGCCATTAAAAAGGCTATGTATTCTTTTGATGGCAGTGACAACACTTTTGAGGCTTATACAGCGAACGGCAAGACATACCTTTCTCAGTATGGACATGATAATCCGACAAATCCTTCAATTATCGAATTTAGGATGCTTAACCCCGATGCGGACGGTGAGGAGCTCGTTTCGGTAGAAGATATAGAAAAACATTCAATACCGATCACGCCTTTCGTTAATGAAGTATATGGATGGGAGGTTGCAGCGTGACTGAAGATATGAAAGAAATCACGGATTTTGCCACCCAGGTTGACGAACTGATGTACGGTTATGACGCTTACGACTACAGAGACAATTACGACAATCGTGAGGACAGGCTAAGCGAAACGATCCGCGAAATCCTTTCCGGTAACACAGAAGGGATCCAGGAGACACTTGAGGAGATCACAGAATATTGTAATGACTCAGATGTGGTAGATGAAGCGACTAGGCTTCTTGTTCGTTTGCCTGAGATCTCAAATCTCGTAAATAATCTGGACAGGAGGGTGTCACATGCGTCTATATGAAAACAATGATCTTCAGAACATGCTCACTTTTCTGAAGAACAAACCAAAAGAAGCAGAGGCTGTGAATGCGGAAATAGAAAGAAGGTACAACGAGGTACTTCTATCTTCACGTGACAGAAACGCCTTGCTTTCAGTAATAAAGTCAGGTTACGTCGAAGCTTTTGACCGATACGATAGTGATGTAGCGGAACAGTTCATACACATCACTGAAGAAGTGTTCGGCGAAAAATGGCATTTAAAAGAACAAGGGTCTTGGACCATTTTAAAGGGCTAACCGCAATAAGTGGTTGAAAACCGAATTTGCCATCACTATACCCACTACGGCGTATAGGTAGAATTACATTCATATTCAAAAAAAATAAACCGAATGAGACTGTCTCTTGTTCGGTTATTTTTATGCCATAATTCAAAAAAATGTTTCCTCAAGAATCGCTAAATATATTGAAAAATAGTTTTTCGCTTGTATAATTAGTCATTATCCGATCGAGATTCAATTTGTCACTGCACATGATAGACTGTTTAAATGTTAGACTATTAAACTCGCCGTCGACAGTAAAAAAGAACCACCTTTTTCTTGTTACAAGATGTAGGATGGTTCTTTTTTTTGTGAATGGGCGCTTAACTTAATAGCATTGACCATTTTGGTATTCAAGGTTTTTCATTTTACCTCTTGCGTATTCCAGGATAGTCTGATGTATAATTTAAATAGGAGGTTTTAATAATGTCTGAACCCAAGAAAAACAATACTATAAATGATGGTTCCGGTGCGGCTCGATACAAAAAAATGGAAAAGGGCATACTGTACTGGTTATTTAACGCAAGCGCTTTAAAAAAATTTTTAGTAGTCTTTCACTGTCTTATCTTTTTTCTGACGATCGTTGATGCGATATATGGGCTGGTGAATACGTTCCGGGCTATAGTGACTTTGGATGTTTCGCTATTGTCGGGCAATCTTTTTTTAATGTTTATTCGCGTTCTCGTACCAATCTTTTTTTGGATAACGAGCACCGCTTCGGAATGGTTTACGTACACGAAGAGGAGAACTGCCGCCTTTCTGACCGTTATATTGCACGCCGTAGAGGTGATATGCGAGTACGTTTTGAGAGTAGTGATGTTCGTCGTAACAACATTTGTTTTGTTTATTCCTGTTACCACTCATGTATCTACGGGAATTATAGTTTATATCAGCTACTATTTCATTGGGGTGACCTATTTACTTATAAGTGTTTTTTTCTATAGGACGGTATTAAAGAATACCTTTGACAGCCTTACAAAGAAAAAACTCGATGCATTTCATTTTGACGACCTCTTCAGTGATTTGTATGTAAAGAAAAAATACCAATATTCTTTGGAATACATTCGCTATCTTGACACCGGAAAGAAGTATGTGATAGGTATGAACGATCGTTATCTTCATACGCTCGTTACCGGATCCACCGGAACAGGAAAAACCTCGTCTTGTGCCCTTGTTGCATTGGCACACGACTTTTTGATAAAGGCGCAGAACGTGGATATCCAAAAAGAGATAGTCCAAGGTTGGGTTGAAAAAGGAAATGTTCGCATTTCACAAGCTTTTAATGATGAAGATTTTAACTTGTGTTATATCGAAGGCGCGGGTAATAAGGCAAAGCAATACGACAAAAAACTTGAGAAGCTCGGCAGCAAGATCCCCAATGCCGGCATGACCATAATGTGTCCTAATTCGCAGTTTGCTCAAGAAGTTTATGATCTTGCTGTTTCTGCCGGCCATAAGGTTAATCGTATAGATCCAACGTATGGCCCCGACGGCGGCAGTGTTAAGGGTGCGATAGGAATGAATCCTTTATATGTCGATCCGGCGCTGCTCGATATCGATCAAGAATTATACTTTGAAAACGTTATTAAAACTGCTGAACTATTCGCTGACGTAAATCAGGCTGTTTACGATGAAAGTGACAGAACAGATCCGTACTTCGCTTCCGTTAATACCAATATGGCGGTTAATGCAGCTGTTGTTATGATCATTGCTACTCCTTTAAAAGAGCATCGCGTTGCAACCATTTCAGATGTTCTTAGGGTATTGAACAGTTTCGAACTGATACGGCCGTACCGAGAAGTTATCATTTCGCGTTTTGGTGCTGATCTTCCTGGTATTCCGGGTCGAAAAGAAACTGCTCCTCTTAGAACAAACGTCGGAGACACGCTTCAGCAATATATTGATAGCATAGACGTGGATTTCCTCGGAACAAACGCTGCTGATATGAACAAACAGTGTACCGGTCTGCGAAACATTATCAAAAGTTCCATTGCTCTTCCGAGAATAAAGAAGTTATTGACCGCGCAGGATACTATCGATTTTGATAAGATCCTCAGCCGTGGTGAAATAACCATTGTCAACTTCGATCTGGCTTTAGGTCATAATGTTGCTACCTCGTTTGGTCTTTTCTTCATGTTGAATTTTATAAATGCGGTTATGCGCAGAGATCGATCCACACGTATCCCTCATTTTTTCTACATTGATGAAACACAGGTCTTGCTACATCCCAGAATGCAGGAATGCGCAACCTACTTTAGACAGTTTAAAGTCAGCTGCATGTTTTTCATTCAATCGCTTAGTCAGTTTGATAAGTCTTCGTCCACGCAGTATCTTCGGAGTACGTTCCTTGGAAATATGGCTCACCAACTAATATTTGGCCGTGCCAGTCTCGAAGAGATGCGTTACTATTCAGAATTAGCAGGCGAAAAGAAATATGTAGAGGTCGAGGAGTCTACAAGGGAATCTACCATTACCCTGGCTGATCCGTCTCTACAGACTTCAAAAAGCAATAAAATCACAGAAGAAAGTCTTGTTACAAAATCAGACATACGCGATCGCCGTTTCCTTGAATGTTATGTTTATTCTGTTAGACGTAGTATGCCCTTAAAGCCGTTCATTGGAAAGGTAAACTTCCTTGATGAAAAGAGCAGAGGCCACGCAAAACGCTACAGGGTAGAGTGGGACAAGTATTGTGATGCAGCTACCATCTTTAAGGATGCTCCCGAAGAGATCAATTTTTCAGACTCCTTCACAAAGACATCGTCTACTACTATTGGTTCTATTGGTGATGGTGCAAACGAAGACTCATCAAGTGATCCCGTTCCCCAGTCAACGGTAAATGTCGAAGCTGAAGAAGTGGAGACGTCAGAAGTTGCGCACACACTTTCTTCTTCTGATGGACTGATGGCCTCGGCTGAGACCGACGATGCGAGCGATACATATACGGAGGTTTACTAATAATGTTAAACGCCAATGAAGAGCGCATAAAGAAGACGTCTATGTTTGCGTATCGGGCAAACAGCCGGATAGATTATGACACTTCAAATTACAAATCGAGGGCAAGCGCAAAGAGCTTAATAGAAAAGGGTGTTTTAAAGAGCACTGACAGGGCTATTTTGGATTTTCTCGGAAATTATACCTATCTGAACGCTTACATGATCCGTTGCCTACTTACGGGAAGTGAATCAGGCGGTGACGAGAGTGAAAAACGGCCTCTTCAAAAAACATTGAAGAACTTAATGAAAACAGGGCTTGTATCTCGGTTCAGAATCGTTTATACGGACGATTTTTGCGCAGAACATTCTTCGCCCTTTATATACCAGCTCGGAAGTGCTTATTCTTTATCGGCAAGCAAAGAGAAGAGAAAGGAGGAATATGAGCATATCATAGAGCCTTTAGAGGTCGTTAATCGTCTGGCTTATAATCAATTTGTGATCACTGTACTGCTCCAGTACATGTATCAGAAGATATATGTGGCTCAAAATTTCGGCATTCCAGGAACTGATGGACAAGTATTGCTCACTTTAACCAATGGTAACAAGATTGGATTTAACATGATCACGTTGCGTGGAGACCAAAAATGGAAAGATACTTTGAGGAATCGGCTTCTGCAGCGTCCTAACACCTTTCCGTACATAATCATCTGTGAATCGGAACAGGCCGCACTGGAGATCGAACGGTGCCACAAGTCGATGCCTGACATAGCGACCATCGGCGTATTTTACATTTGTGATTACGCTTCTGTTAGTGGAGACAAGATATTTGACCAGGTCATTTCTGTAAACGCCATGAATGACTATGGTTCTTACGACATATGTGCATTTAACATAGCTTAGGGTTAGTACAACACTTTACAACACTTTACGGAGGAAATATCCTTTACAAATAAGCCACTATGTGCTATATTTTACATCGTAATAGTTAATTTCTTTATGTTTTTGTCAAAGCCCAACACGCAATATGTGTTCGGCCGGTGGCAATAATTTTGGCAGGCATTTGTAGCCCGATCCATAGAAATATGGTTCGGGCTTTTTTATTTGCAAAATGTCCTGACAACAAGAAAGGAGGAAAAAATGGACAACTTAATGTCCCAGAGTTCGTTTTCAAGGACGAACTACAACAATCTCAAGGCCGGTGCTTATTTTACCCCGCCTGAGATGATGGCAAGGATTGCAAATCTTTTCAAAGTAACAACTGAAAAGATCCAAATCCTTGAGCCCAGTTGCGGAGATATGTCTGCATTGCTCGCTTTTTTAAAGGCGGGTGACTGGGAGGAAAAGGCAGAAGTGTACGGCGTTGAGCTTAATGCAGAAACCGTAACTAATGCCAGGCAAAAATTGGAGGATAGAGAAGTAAGAGGTACGGTGATCAATGCCGACTTTCTTCACGGAACTTACACGTCAAAGAGTTTTGCACCTTTATGCGTCAGCAATCCTCCATATGGCGACTCGCTCGACGGTGAAAGACAAGAAACGCTCTTCATGAAGAAATCATATCAAATGATCTCTAAAGGCGGTATCTATGTCCTCATTATTCCGAGTTACACCCTTGCTTCTAACAAATTCCTAAAGGAATATCTTGTTAGATTCGACTTGCTCGGTGTCTATCGTTTTGACGATGGCTTTTACGAGCAGTTTAAGCAAGTTGTTGTAGTGGGTAAGAGAAAGCCCACCGTAGAAACACCGGCATCATTCGACGAAGTTTGGACTGTTCGCTACAAGGAGCAGATCGAACGCTGTATGACGGTCGATATAATGCCGTTTTTGCCGAAAACCCCGCTGCCGGACGAGAAATTGATACCTCTGTCCGGGATTGAGCTTAACACGCTCCGGTTTGCCGCAAAGGAGTTTGATACGGCGGAAGCAGGGAAAGCTCTTGTCGAAAGTCCGATTTATGAATTTTTCGATAAGGTATCCCGGCGTCCGGACTATCAGGCTATGAAAGTTGGCAAGCCTGTAACAGAACTATCCCCCTCATTTATCTATCTTGCCGCGGCTTGTGGTGTAAGACAGGGTGTTATCGGTGAGGGAGAAGACTCTCATGTGATGCGCGGTTATTGTCGTGTGTCTCAGAGAGAAGAAACAAGGGCCGGTAAAGATGGTTCATCCGAGACGGTCGTTACGCAGTCAACGCGCGTGGAAATGCATGTGCTTGACGGCTGCGGTAACTATAAAGTTTTAACATAACATAGCAACCTTTTCGGGTTGTCATGCGGAGCAGTTTAAAGCCTGCCCGCATGGGCAGGCTGGAAAGGAATGCTTATGAACTCATTTTACGAAACCGTCGTAGCTGGCGGTTTCAGCGCTTCTCTTGACTTTATGATCAAGGGGAGCGGGGACCTGTTTGCGATCAGCTTTTTTGCTCGCAACTCTGAAACGATCAAAGCGATCAACGCTGCTGTCTTTCAGAACAACTATATGTCTATAAAAGGCGATAATGTGAGGGATCTCTTTGTCTCCCCCCGCGGCAAATATCGCGCCAAAGTAGCGAGGATAGAGAATGGGACGGATCCGTTTTACCATTCCGTTGTGTATCATATAGATGATGTGGATGCAGACGGAAACACGGAAGTTTATCTCACTTCTCAGCAACGGGCGGAGGATGATTTTTTCTCTTACATAATGGAGAAGACTCCGTTTCCTTTGTTACAAGAGTGGCGACCGTTCATCTGGGACCTTGCAAGGCGTGAGCACTTTGTATATACCCGGAATGATATTGGAGACCACATCTTTTACAGGGGAGTGAATAGCAAGGGCGCTCTTAAGCTGTTTGGGAGCGCGGAGATCAATCCGAAAGACCTTTTGCTTGTGCAACCTGATCTTTCGAGGATTCTGGACGAAAAAAATGGCCTCATGGTCAAGGTTAGTGAAGCCATAAAGGCTAAAAGGCTTGGAATGGGTATCGCAGGTATGCCTAAGCCTGTTCTTGAGGACAACATCGACGCTTACGTAGAACACTACGGAGCAGATATTGTAGCGCCTCTAAAAAAACAGCTTGCTCCTCTTACTCCACTTGATGGAGAATGCCACAACTTTACGGTCGTTGATAAAGCCTTGTACCCTCAACAACTCGCTATGGTAAATGCTGTAGTAGGGTTATTCTTTGGAGGAAAGGGCAATAAAAAGGTCCGTAGGGCGTTTTCATCAAGATATGGCCTTTTAAATGAAGGCATGGGAAGCGGAAAAACCTTGCAGGCAGCGGGAATGTGCGAAGCATACGCTGTACAAAAAGAACTTCAGCGTAATGAGAATCGCAAACCTGCTGAACGGGTAACTCTGAAAGATCTTTACGATGAACCCAAGCGTATCAAGTACAGAAATGTCGTGATGTGCCCGGGACATCTTGTTCAGAAATGGGCGAGGGAGATCGAAGATCAGATCCCTTATGCTAAGGCGATCGTGGTTGACGATTTTATTAAACTCGTCAACTTGAAAAAGCTCGGACCTAAAAGGACGGGAAGAGAGTTCTTCGTAATGTCAAAAGATTTTGCGAAACTTTCTTATCAAGAGCGACCTATTCCATCTGTTCTTAAAAAAGGCTGGGTGTATGATCGTACTTGTCAGGTTTGTGGCAAGACCGTGTCAGGTACCTCGTGTGGCTGCGGGTGCCAAAAGTACAACTTTGATAGGTCTGATGAAGTGGTTAGAGGGCTTGCCTGTCCCGAGTGCGGAAGAGTTCTTCTTCGGTACGGACAGGTCAAGAAATACGATCTTTGCCCGCTTACACCTGTGGACTTCACTGAAAAACGCGACTCGAACAGCTATTGCCTCTACTGTGGTGCTCCTCTTTGGGAGCCTCACGTAAAGAACATTGACACCAGTGGCAGCGGTAACGAGTCCGGAACATCCAAGTGGATCCGTATCACTCATTGGGCAAACAAGGCAAAAAAAGGTACAAAGACTGTATGGATGCTTAAAGACCACGTAGACGAGTACCTTAAAACTGTTGGTTCTGAGGAGCTTAATAGGATCGACAGGGACGGGGTGAGAAAGTACTCCCCGGCGCAGTATATCAAAAAGCAACTTAAAGGCTTCTTTGATATAGCAGTGTTTGACGAGATGCATCTTTACAAGAGCGGAGCATCGGCACAGGGTGCGGCAATGCATGCACTTTGTGTAGCTTCTGAGCGCCAACTCGGACTTACGGGTACTATTGCCGGCGGATATGCTTCGGATCTGTTTTACAGCCTTTTCAGGCTCGATCCAAGGCGAATGATAGGCCGCGGCTACGAGTGGACTTCAGAAATGAAGTTTACAGAAAAGTACGGCACGCTCGAAGCGGTCATTAAAACAGATGAACTTGACCGCAAGCACGGCAAGTCGTCAAGAAGTAAGTCTTTGGCAGCAGGCGGTCATAAGAAACCCGGCATATCACCTTTGATCTTTATCGACTTCCTGCTCGACAGGACGGTGTTCCTGGACATAACGGATATGTCCAAGTACATACCGGAACTTGATGAAAAAGTCGTATTGGTTCCGGGTGATGAGGAAGTGATGCAGAGCTACACTCACACAGTCAACTTCTTGAAAGATCTGCAACCGTCGATGGGTATGGGGATATTAGGTACCACGTTGCAGTTTAGCTTGTCGTATCTTGACAAGCCTTACGATGTTGAGCCTATCCTGGATCCCTTTACTGGGCGGGAATTAATCGTTCCTGAATCCCATCCCGAGTATAAGGATGAGGACACGCTTCTTCCTAAAGAAGAAGCTCTTCTCGAAATCCTTAATTCAGAATTGGCCGAGGGGCGAAACTGCTTTGTCTACGCAGAGTATACAGCTTCGCCGCAGACATGTGTAACTGAACGTTTACAGACGATCATAGCCAAGGGTTGTGGTCTTAAAAAAGACGAGGTTCAGATACTTCGCTCGGAGAGTCCTGAAGCTTCAAAAAGGGAGCAGTGGATACAAGACAAGGCTGTTAATGGCGCCAAGGTAGTTATAACGAACCCTCGGTGTGTTGAAACCGGTCTTGATTTTTGTTTTACAAGGGAAGGAACATATTATAACTTCCCAACCATAGTTTTTTACCAGATGGGCTACAGTTTGCAGACCATTTGGCAAGCCGCTCACCGTCACTTCCGTCTCAATCAGACGGAAAACTGCCGCACGTACTACATGGCATATGAGGGTACGATGCAGCAGGCCGTTATTTCGATCATTGCTAAAAAGATGACAGCGACCGCTGCCATTCAAGGAAAGTTTTCCGGCGAAGGTCTTGCGGCGATGGCAGAGGGCGTTGATACAAAGGTTCTTTTGGCGAAGGCTTTATCAGACAAGGAAATGGGTGGTCTTGAAGACAACCTTCAGGAAATGTTTGATGTAAAGGCTGCCGCCAATGGCGACGACTCGTTCAAAGATGTCGAAAAGATGAAAGTCTTCAAAGACATTGTAGGGCGAGAATATGTATCTGATCTTGACGTACCTAAACCTGCGATAAAGGTCAAGGGCGTAAAGATAACGCCTAAAATGTTCAATCCTATCGAGCCTTCGCGTGAATCAAAGGCAAAGATTATTTCAACGGAAGAAAATACCAAGGCCGTTGCCGAGAATATCGGCAAGGATATCTGGGATATCTTCCTTGAGGAACAGGTTGAACAGACTGTAGAGACGAACGTCAAGGTTGTAAAGATTGCCGTTTCTGCAGTCAAGAAAGAAAAGCAGAAGAGTAAGAAAGAGATGAAACTCTCCCTTCTCGAAGAGATGGGAACACTCTTCTAAGTGCACGATATGGAAAAAATTCCGTGCTGCCCCGACGGGCAAGATTTTGAGTCTGTCCGTCCATAGGGCAGACTACATCTATTAAAAGGAGGAAGTGCGGACAAGAGATCCGCACGACAAAGGTATGAAAATTGTATTTAATTCAAAAGCTCTCCAGGAGGTTTTTTCCAAGTGTGCACAGCATGCAAAGGAAAGTGTGTTGTTTGAAGTTGATGGACAAAAAAGCTATAATCTTACGGGTACAGGAATGTTTTCGCAGTATTCCGGTTCCATTGAGTTCAAACTTCCTGAAGGTGAAGACGCAGCACCCGAGGTTTTTGCATTTGGTAAAAACGCATTGGCGACCATTGCCAATGCATCCTATTTCTCGGACGAGCTTACTTTTGAGTTTATCGCCGACGAGGATGGAGAGTGTACGAGGGTGGACTTAAGTGGTACGAATGTTAAGACGTATCTTCCGCTTTCAGCCGAAGCTCCCGCTAAGTTTGAACTTAAAGCAGAAAACAAGGTTCCTTTAACAGTTAATACCGTGGCACTCCAAAGTGCTATCAAGGAAACCTGCTTTGCGTCTTCGGACTCGGCAAAGAGAGAATTTAAAGATACGGTCTGCCTTCAAATCAAAGACATTGATGGTAAGCCGCACCTTCATCTCTGTGCAACAGAAGGGCATATCATTGCCATGGCTGATGTTGCCATAGAGGGCGCCGGTAAAACGGTAGAGGCAGCGGCGAAGTCGGAGCAGTTTTATATTGTAAACAGTGCTGCACTTCAGTTTTCCGGCACTGAGGAAAAGACAAAACTTGTCCTTGCGGACAACATGGTCTCTGTTTCAAACGGAGGTACTGTTTACGGACTTATATTGAAGGAGCCCAAGACGTACAAATCCGTGTGCAAAATTGGCAACCCTGACGGGTATGATTATGCCGTTCAGATCGGAAAAACAGATCTTCTAAAAGCTCTATCTTTTATTCCTTCAGGCAGCGGCAAGGTAGTAAGGGTTGAGCTTAAGGGCGAGACTGTTAAACTTACTGAGCCCAAGCTTGAGCTTGAAAACGGTATCTGCTTGAAGCCTTTGGCCCAGAGCGGGGAAGCTGATATAGTTTTTTCAAGAGACTTCCTTGCATCTGTTATCTCATCCATTGCAAATGCATCTGTGACGATCGTCGGAAAGAATGACGATCGTCAGGCTTATCTTCAGGGCGAGGACGAAAACGCCATGTGTTTGGTATTGTTAGTTGATCCTCGCACTGTCACGAAGGCAGAGAAAAAGAAGGAGGCATAGTTCTCCTCGGCGTAAACTAAGGGTTGTTTTAAAAGGCAGCCCTTAGTGGTTGCCTGAAAGGAGGCTTTATGCAATTTCCGAAATATATTATGTCTGCCTGTGAAAAAGGACAGATAAGGTGGTTTGACAATAAGAAGGTTGAACCTGTTGATAAGACAGGTCGGACTTTCGCAGCATTCTTTGAGGACGAAGACGAGGCCTCAAAGAACAAGGCCTTCAGTCTTGTAAACAAGATTGAAAGCTTCGCAAACAGACACGGTTGCGGTGGAACGATTGGCAAAACCGATTGGTTATGGTTTCAACCTTTAGACGGCGGTGCTCCGTATGAGCAGAAGCTCGCTTACAAAGCGCCGTTCATAAAGTTTTCTGTTTGCGGTGATGTTGCTTTTGAGTTATCCCGGATCGCAACGCTGTCAAAGGTATCGGATCCTTTGGAGTTTTCTATGGCCAACACAGTTTTGAACGGAGAGAAAGGTGCTTTCCTTCTCAGGAACAGATTAGTTTTTGTCTCCAGAACCGGTGAGGCTGACATGAAGGGACGAAAGATCCTCCATTCCCGTAGCGATCACGACAGATATCGCTGGCATACATCGTGGTTTCATGATGAGGCGGCGAAAGAATTTACGGAAGACGAAAGGAACGTTATAGGAAGAGAAACCGAAAGGGTCACATTTGATCTTCTTCGTAGTTTTCCTAACGGTCTGCGTAATTTTTCGAGATTATTCTATTCATCCGATACGGAGCTTGACCTTGTTTCAGAAGATGAAGGAAACCTGTTCTATATCGGCGAGGCAGCCAATTACTGGTGCCGGCTTATCAATAGGCAGGGTGACTACAATGTTTATGTCACTGCCTGCTTAAAACCATAACGGCTCTTTAGCCGTTCACTCTCTACGGAGGTTTTTTAGATCAGCCTCCGTAGGGGGCTGATCGGAAAGGAGCTATTATGTGTTTAATAACAAAGACGATCCGCGAGGAATTCGAAAAACATCCTTTGGGATCGCAGGAGGAACGCGGTGAGGATGCCGTTATCCTTTGCAAGATCTTTAATCCGTTCGGAGCCGGTACTTGGCTCATAACCGAGGCAGAACAACAGGAAGATGGTACCTGGTTATGCTTTGGATGGGCAGAGCTTGGATATGAATGGGAGATAGGGTATATATCCTTCCAAGAGCTTGAAGACTGTCGCATAAACCTCGGCGGTTTTAGGTATCCCCTTGAACGAGATATCCATCTCAAGTTCGGGACGACTATTCGCGAATATCTCGGAAAGGAGGCGGTGGCATGAGTAATCTGTTGTTTAATATCTGGCAGATGAAATCCGATCCTGAACTTAGGGATTTTCATTTTGAACCTCTAAGGTTTCGTGGAGGCAGACCCGTGCGTTCTGTTGATTATAACAATGTGTACTCGGCAGGGCTTCGCGGGGCTGAGATAAGAAATGAGGACGACGCCATGGAGGTTCTTGATAGGCTTTTTGAGGTATTTAATGTCGAAAGACCCAGTAACTTTAAAGGGCATTCGTTGTCAGTTTCTGATGTTGTGGAATTCCCTGAAAGCCATACCGCCTACTTTTGCGACAGCTTCGGCTGGGAAAAAGTTGAAAACTTCCATGAACCGATTAATGATACGCCTGTTGAGGATAATTACTTCAGCTCCTCAGCGCAGGGGCAAGTCCTTGAAGAGATCCGAAATGGTGGTGACGGTGAGGAAGTTTTAATCGACGGCCCCGTCGTTATCGACAAGAAGGGTGTTCATAATGTCACCGTAAGGCTTGCAACAGGAGACCTGAAGCTGATCGTCGCGATGCTCCGTGACTATGTCAAGGGTATGGATGAGATTAAAAAAAGTGATGTGCAGTACGAAGCATATTACCGAAACAAGTTCTTGGAAATCTGTGAGCGCATATCTGAACCGATCGGGTATGACTTTGACGCTGCTATGGAGCGTTGTCTGAAGAAAGATGCTAAAGAAAGTAACAGCGATATAGGCGAAGAAGCCATGTCGCTCACTGTTAAGCGTGGAAAAGCCCAGGCTGCCAAGGAAGAAGCTGAAAGAAAAAAGAAAGAAGAAGCTGAAGAAAAGGAAAATCTTGAAAAAGAAGCGCGCGCTATGAGCCGTTTTCTTGGAGAGAGACTTCTTCCTAATTAAATCTCCGACAGTTTTATCATCGGAGAACGATACCACCAACATGCACGTTGGTGGTATTTTTTGTTGGTCTTTTTACTGTGTCAAAAAACGCCGCAGAACGGGAGTTTCTCCTTAACTTATAAAAAAACAAAATTACCTCTTGCGCGTTCCAGGGTGGTCTGTGTTACGCTAATAATATAGAGATATTTTCTCGAACTCAAGCTCATAATAAGTGTGCTTGAAAATAATTAATATATTAGGAGATAAAACTATGAAGAAAAATTTACTCTCTATGGCATTCTGTTTGATGCTTGCTTTCGTACCTATTGTGGCTGTTTTTAACGAAGCCGTTGTTAATGCTTATGCGGCTCCTACGAACACTCCTGTTCCTACGCCTACGCCCGATCCTACTTTGACTGATGCGCAGCAAAAGGTTGAACAAGCAAGATATATGCTTGAGCACGGCGGCGATGGAACATTCGATGAAGCAGGACACGCTATTGCAGGTGGTTTGTCCAGCTTTTATACTTGGTTACGTATTATAGGCCTCATGCTTCTTGGTGCGTCCGCTCTTATCGCTTTGTTCTGTTTCAGTATTATGAAGAATGAACAGTCGATACAGAAGAACAAAACGTGGATTGGCCGGATCCTTATTGGTGCGGTTGGTGTAGGTGTTATCCTTAATCTTATTTCCATTGCGGCAGGTCTCGGAGACAGGTTTTAGCCTATGGGAAAATTCATTATTGCCATGTTCGACGACGATGCAAGCGAAGCGCTTCTAGAAGCGCTGGATGACTCGGACCCGACTCACAGCGCGTTTTATGCCGTTTATCATGAAATAGTGGATCTGATCGTTGACTTTTATCACGTTGTACAGAGTATAGGTTGGGGCCTCATAATTCTTTTTGGTTTTATCGCCATTTTGTTTTATGCCATTGTGCGTGATGAACGGAAGTCTACTGTATACAAAGATTGGGTCGTTAGGATACTGATTGGCGCTTTCTTATTTGCAGCAATCGTTGCTATTATTGGATGGTTTTTTGTTATAGGCGCCCGGATTGGTAGATAGTTTTAGCCCGTTGCAATCAATACCCAACGGGCTTAATTTTTATCACTGCTTCCTTTGCAATTAAAACCTGTGCTGTATTTTGGAGGATGAAATGTTTTTTGTAGAACAGTTTTACGAATATGCTAAAAAACCTACTCCTGCCCCTTTTAACCTGCTTGACGAATCTCCATTAAACTACTTTGATGATCTTACAAGTATGCTTGATGACTTATTGAGCGGTAACAATGCATTTGCTCAATACTTTATCCAAGCGTATGGGGCTCTCGAAGATATCGGATTTATATTGCTTGCTGTCAGTGCGCTCATTCATATCATAAGAATAGTTATCGTTAAGAATATTGCGCCTTGGAAAAATGATTATTTGAATTTTTTGATAGACAAGATCGTAAAGGCGCTCGTTCTCGGTGGTATGCCTTGGATAATTTCTAAGGTACTCCATATCTGCATAATGATTAAGGAGGCTATTTAATATGCAATCATTTGACCATAGAACCTTAACCGACTTGAGTTCTGATTCAAAATGGCTCAAATATTTTCCTGATAAAGTATTTTTGGCTGCAATTGCCCGTGCTTTTCCTGCTATAGTGATATTTGCAAACACAAAGCTGAGTGCCCCATGGTTAGTTTTGGCCTTTTCGAACATATTTTTCTCTTTTGTCTGGGCGGTATTTACAGTTGTAGAGAAGAGTACAACCGAAAGCGGTGCGCTTAAAGGTGGAGGCCGTCCTTTCACCCGTCTGTTGTTGTTGAAAATACGGTTTCGTCTTACTAAGGCAAGATATGCATTGGGATATACTCTGAACAAAGATAAAAACGAAGAAGAGAGGTAATTTTTGTGGAAACAATTATTCTAACAGTGTTTTTTTCCGTGGCGATCCTGGCTTTCATTGTTGCCACAATCATTTACAAGCGCCGTGGCGCATCAACTTCTTCAGTAAATTATAGCAAGGCTAAAGAATCCGATAAAGTAAAGACATATGACGCTTCTGATCTGTTTACTTCAATCAATGATATTGTTGACGGCATTGTCGTCACTAATGATTATTACCGTTTTGTAGCTGCTATCAGTTGTACCGGTGTGAACTTTTACCAGCTGACCGCTGCCGAACAGCTCGGCATTGCAAACGGCTATCAAACTTTTATTGCATCTATTCCTTCTATGATGACTTATAGAGCCTTTTCCAAGTCCATAGATATTTCCTCTGTAGTTGACAGATACGAAAAACGTCGAGGCGAGTTGGTCGAGCAGTTTGAATACCTGACACAGTATCGCTCGGGACTTGATGAGAAAGCGGATATTGAGGAAATAACCGCGACCGAACAGGCTATAAAAACCCTCGATTTTCAAATATCTCATATGGACATACAGTTACAGGCTATGGAATATTATTCAAGTGCTGATGTTGTTCAGGACGTTACTCAAACTTATGTTTTTGAATGGTTTTATTCCCCGTCGAATTACACAGTTAAACATAACCGTGAGGAGAGGCTTGCTATTGCTAAAAATGAGCTCGCATTGCTTGCCAACAAGTATATGGACGCCTTGCGAAGTGCAAAGGTTCGTGCTCATGTTTGCGACCAGGACGAGATGATAGATATGTTCCGTCGTGTTTCGCAGCCTATCTCATCCGAACAGCAAAGCGCCAAGAGGATCTATGGTTCGTCCTTCTTTGATGACATAGTCACTTCCGGCACAGTAAAGAGCGAGACCTTGAATGGTAATGGAGGGCCTGATAATGTCTAAAAAAACAAAAACGAAAACACTGGGATCAAATGTTTCGATCAAGCAAAATGTCTCCGAAGAACACAGGAAAAAAATACGTGAAATGATATCCCCGTGGGGTTTATCCTCGACCATCCCCGATTATATAGTCTTAAAAGACTCCGGGCGCGATATTTATGTATCAAGCCTGTATATACATAAACTTCCGAAGCAGACGAGATTTGTAGAAACCTTCTCGTTGCTTATTAATTACGACGGAGTAGTGTCCAACATCTTTATCGAGCCAATCGGGAAACGTGAGGCTCAAAGAATGGTCGATAAGCGAGTTAATACTACTGCATCGAGCGAAACCGAAGCTGCTACAAAGGGTATATATAACAGAAACGATCTCCGCCGTGCCACCCAACGAAGAGTAGATGCAGAGCAGTGGGCCAAAGAACTGGAAACAGGAACTAATTCTCTTTACAATGTGCAATTTCTATTTACTTTATATGCGGACTCTGCAGAGGAGCTTAGCAACAAATTAAGCGACTTCATTTCTAAAGCCAGAAAGCGCGATATCGATCTTGCCAGTTGCTACTGTTGTCAAAAAGAAGCCTTTTTATCGGCGTTTCCTATTAACAAGGTGCAGGCGATCCGCGGTATGGGCCCCACCATCTTAAAGAAGCATGTTTTTGAACGTCAGAGCCTTGGTGATATATTTAATCATACGAGCAATACTTTTTATCATGCTAACGGGATCTTTCTCGGACATTATCTTGACTCGTTCCGTGCATTCATCTTCGATCCCTGGGATAGTTCCCATGACAACTATAATGTCATAGTAACCGGAAGTTCAGGATCCGGTAAATCGGTCCTTATAAAACTTGTTCAGTCTAGATTTGCAGATTTTGGTGTCCGTTCAAGGACCTTGGACGTCGAATCAAAATATTCGCGAGGTGAGTATGTCGGCACTGCCCTGGCCTGTGGCGGTGTGTGGTTTCCGATCAAGCCCGGAAACAGTTCGAACGTACTTAATCCTTTTGAGATACGTGATGAAATTGAATACGATGAGGTGGCTGATATAGAATATCCTGCTTTGCGTTTAAACGAAAAGGTTGTTTATCTGTCCAACCTAATCTATTCGATGATACTCTTTAATGGCGCTTCTATAGATGTTGCAATGGATTCAGCTTTAAACTCTATTATTTCTTCCCTTTGCAACCTTTTATACGAAGAACGCGGATTTGTAGAGGGTGATGCGGATAGTGTATATGAGAGCGGGTCCGGTCCAAACGGCACTCTTTCGTCCGGAAGAGTGAGAAAGGCAATGCCTACATTTACAGATGCCTTTAAAAAAGTTCTCGTAATGGCCGCTGCCAATGTCAATCCTCTTCACGAAGCTGCTTATCAGGTTTTGATCGACGCTTTAAGCGTGCGTGTCCGCGAAGTGTACTACGGCGCTAAATCCCTCACTTTCTTTAGTCGAAGCGAGTATGAGAGGCTTCCAAAAGATGAGAGGACAGGCGCAAGGCTTCACGATCTCGGTGGCGGAGAAGTTGAGACTGTTGTTGCTGTTAAAGGCGCAAAATCGTACTTTGACGGCCAGTCAACCTTACGTGCAGGTCATGACACGATATATATCGATTATGATATTTCGCAGCTCCCTGCCGACGAAAAGCCGTTTGCTATGTTGGCGGTTCTCGGCTACATTGATGAGAATGATATCCGTACAAACTCGCAGAACCCTAAAAGCGCGGCTCCTTTGATGGTACTTATGGACGAGGCTCATCTTATGCTTCCTCACAAGCGTGCAAGACTCATCGTTGATCAGTTCTATAGAACGGGACGTAAGAGATATGTCAGCACGTGGTTAGCTACGCAGTCGGCATCCGACTTTGACTTGTCAGATGAAACCCGTTCGATCTTCCAGGGTGTCAGCACGATCTTTTATCTGCGACATTCTAAAGGGGCTATGGAGTTTATCGAGAAAAAGTCAGAATTACCCAAGGCGTTGGCTGAAAGTCTATTAACTATCGGATACGATCCCGATGTTGATGGAACGGACAATGCGAAAGCCGCAAAGCACAGAGGTGAGGTTATCGTACAGGACGCAAAGCGAACCGCTGTCATTAAGGTCGATTACTTTAAAGAGATTGAAGCTCCTATTGCCGAAACAAATATGGCGGAAGCTTCAAAGAAGTGAGTGGTCAGAAGGGAGGTTACGGAAATGGCCGATCTATCTTTTCGGCTTCATCCGTGTTGAGTTATGGTAAAGAGAATTAGGAAGATCTTCTTATGTACCTTATTGCCTGTTTTGTTTCTTATTCAGACTATATCCGGGAGTCCGGCTTCTCCCACATATGCCGCAGTTGAAAATATCGTGCTTGAGGTTTACGACATCCGCGACGTAAACGACCGTATATATGTTCTCAAAAAGCTGAACGATTATTACGGGGGCGGTATCTACGGCAGGTTTTCTTTCGTAAACGGCGTGTTGCACGCTGAGTATTCCGGAGGATCGGTCGGTTCAGAAAAGCCTTTCTCTGACGATCTGACTATCTATGAGTATCCGAAAAGCTTCATTGATAACTTAAGCTACTGGGATTGTTCATTTAAGGAATACAACCACGCCGTTCTGAATTACCAGGTCAATTCCAAGCATCACGGAAGCAAGGAATTCATCGAATCTCTTGACGAGTTAGATTTGGCGTGGGCTAAACTTTTAGGATTGTTGAAGAAAGTCAATGATTACTACGGAACGGAGATAGTCTTTACAGACACTGCCCGCAATAATGAAACCGAAACAAGTCTTGTGAGTACTATAGCAAATAACGCACGTAAACGATTAGCGAACGGATCACCCGCCGCTTTTTACGATTCTGAACCGTATAAGGCTCTTGACGAATTCGCTTCACATATCGCTAAATACGATGAGGGTACGTACAATGTAAGATATGCGGCTGTTAATTTTGCGGCTTTCGGGCGCTACGGCGTAGAAGGTTTTGGGCGCAAGAAAGCTGAAGGGGATCTTGTTGCATTAGAATCGACATACGGCGAGTCGTACCTTAAAAAGCAAAAGGCGGTTCAAGAGGAGATGTACGCCTACGATAAAAACCGCGAGCCTGATTTTGTTATGGATAGCAGCAAATCTTCCGGTATAGAGAAGGCCGGAAAAGGTATCTTCAAAATAGTAATGAATGCCTTTGGTGCCATCATTTATTTTATCGGATGTATTGTTGAGTGGATACTCAATATGCTTCACGTTAACCTCGACGCCATCATAATGGGGCGCATAAACGGAAATGGTATAGTCATAGATACGAACGCCGGAAACAAGTACACATCTCTTTTTCAGTTTGGTCTTGAGGACGGTAACATTTACGGTACTGTGGCTGCGGGGATCTATTCGGTTATCCGTCAGTATTCCTACCTTATCATGTCAGCTGTTGCTTTATTCGTTTATGTGAAGAGTCTTCTTAGTTTCTCCCCTCAAGTAAACGGCTTAACTGACGAGGGTGGCGCCGGTAAAATGAGCATGGCCGTTCTGAAAAATATCATTCTTTGCTTTGCTGCAGTTGCAGTAATGCCAACTATCCTTGGGATGGTCCTCGATCTCCGTGATATGGCGGTGTACTATATGACCAGGGATATCAGAACCCATCTTTTTGGCTCTAGTGACAGTGTATCTGTGATCGACAGCGTAAGGCCGACCGATCTGGGGGACGATAATCTCCTCGGCGCATCAGTGGTCTGGCTGATCGTGCAGGGCAGCGAGGCTACATTTTTATTAACCTACGTTGGCTATGCTTTACACAGTGTACTACTTGTTATATTCTTCCCGTTCGTATGTGTTAAAGCGCTGATCCGTGGCCCCCGTTTCTTCAACGAATGGGCAAATAGTTTTTTAGGCATAATCATATGCCCTTTAATAGACTCTATTTTGTTCATGGTGCCATCCGCTTTTCTTAGTCTCAGCAAGATTTACAGTGCTGACGGTGGTGCAAATCTCACTTTCACGCTATTGGCTGCTCTGATCATATACATGTTCAAGCCAATGCGTTCAGTTGTCTTTGATGTCCTTGACCTTAAGCGCAGTTCTCTCGGCGAGGCAGCAGAGGGAGCGGGCAAGGCTCTTGCAGGAGGCGCTTCAGCAGTAGTCGCTGCGTTCGCAAAGAGCAAGACCAACAAGAGTGCAGCTACGGCAGAAGGAAAGGAAGCGGCATCTGACAACGGCAAGGCTGATGCAGCAGAAGTTGCCAAGAAGGAAGAAGCGGCAGCGGAGACAAAAGAGGGCGAAGGTGAGGGAGAGAATGCTCCCGGTTTGAAGAAAATCGAGCAGCCCGATGGAACGACAAAGGCAGAGTTTGGCGCTCGGACTGGATTCTATAAAGCAAAAGCTCAGTTGCACGAAATACACAAAAATGATGAAGGTATAAAGGAAAGGGCGCAGGCGGAGAATGGCTTTAACACCGCTGTACAAATGGGCAAGAATATAGGGCACTCAATTGGTTCTTCAGTTGCTGAAAGAGGCGGCATTGGAAGTATCGCTAAGGGCGCTGCAGGTGGTCTCGGCAGATTTGGCGGTGCTGCATTGCGAACAGGCGTGTCAGTCGGAGGTGCTCTTTTAGGGTCCGGTATGGGTAGTGAAAGGGCAGCAAGGCTTGGTGCTTCTTTAGGATACGCCGCGGGCAATGGTATGGCTAACTTCTCTGAAGGAGCTATTACAGGCGCCACCAAGATGGTCAATAACTACAGGCAGGATAAGAAAGATTTCGCAGAAATGGTTAAAACCGAAGAGGCTAACGGTAATCCTGAGTTACATGCGGAAGCTATGCGAGATGAGGTTAAATTGCAAGGAGTTGGACCGGTTGATAAAGGCGATCTGCATCTTGCCAATGTCGAGACTACTGATTATATTTCAGACAAAGACTTATTTGAAAATGCTTCTAATCTTTATGATACAATTGATTCGAGTCGCAAATCGCCTAACGAAGCGGCGTTTGTCGATGAGGGCGTAAAGAATTTGAAGGCCAATGCGGAGTGGGCTCAAAACTTTATTTGTGACGTTGGCGGTGCAGAGGGTCTTGTTGAAAAAAGAAGTAGCCGCGGTGCCCAATACATGGCTCCTCAGATGAAAAAACTCGAGAGCAAAGATTTTATTCGAAATGGTAATGCACCTGAAACGGCTCTCAAGAGGATCGCAGAGAAGTATATTGATTATTGCAAGCAGAATCCGGATAAGATGACCTCCGATAATGAGGTAATGGAACAATTCAAAAAGCAATTCAGTGAGACAAACATTGTAGGAGAGACGCGTAAAGTTATCGCGGATAACATGAGGGCGGCGGACAGTCCTTATAACAAAATGCTTGATTCATCTTTGAATGAAGCTGCACTTGCTAAAGATTGTCCGAGAAAACTTTCCTCTGACGATCGAGTAAACAAATTTGTGAATAGGCAGATTGTGCATCACATGGCAGATAAATTTGAGAAAACTCAAACTTATGTTGATGATCTTAAAATTTTAGATCATCTCATGTATGCGAGTGATGAAAAAGATAAAAATGGCCAACTCAAATATAATGCTAAAGATGACTACACGGCTAGTTATAGAACTGTAGGTGCCGTTAGAGATGTTTTATCTTCGATGAAGCCCGAAGAAATTCCTGATCAGTTGCGTTTCTTCTTGAACAGATAGTTTTCCTTGTGCATTCTGAAGGCTTTGATTTACGTTGAGACTGCTACAACAAACCATTCTAACCTTACGCGGGTGAGAGTGGTTTTTTGTTCCCTTTCTTGTTGTTATTTTTCATAGACAACGCCTCGATTTATACTTCATCAGAGTGAAGGAATCATTGTAGCCGACATTCCATCGTCAACTACTCCAACTTATAGAAGTTGGAGCTTGTAACTACCCTGTGGTACGCTAATGCTCCCACATCTTATCGGTGTGGCTTCCGTGGTGTTACATCAGGGTAGGCTGACCGCTACCCGCACAGACCAGATGTACTGGACTGCGACTCTACAAGGTACTCAATTCCCATTCGGTAGAGATTCATTGCTCCTATACGATCATCGTTAGAACGGTAACCGCAGTTCTTACAATAGAACAGATGATGTTTCTTGTCTCTGTTCCCAGGTTCGATATGACCGCACTTAGGACAAGTCTGGCTTGTATAACGCGGATCGACTTTTATGACTTTTTGTCCACGTTCATTGGCCTTGTAGATCAGTTTCTGTTCAAGGTCATAATAAGACCATGAAACAGAAACATACCTGTCCTTTACACGGACACGCTCAGTTGCAGAACGTATTCCTCTCAGTTCTTCGATAACGTGAAGTGTACCTTTTGGGTTAGACTCAACGAGTGCCTTACTAATACAGTGGTTAACATTCTGCACCCAACGGTTTTCTCGCTGACCAATAGCTTTCAGTCGTCGTCTTGATGAAGGGGTACGTACCTGCTGAAGCTGTTTGCGTAAAGTTTTGTAATGAGCACGTTTCTGTTTAACGGTATTACCACTGAAGAATACAGTTTTTCCGTTACTGCCATAGGAGGATGTGATAAACCTTATTCCTCTGTCGTGACCTACGACATTGCAGATATCAGTATCTTTCAGTTCTTCGGAATCAAAATTAACAGATATGTGCAAGAAAAACTTACCGTGTTTATAAACAACTTTTGCAGTTCCGAAACGATAAATAGATTTATCAAAATACTGTTCCATACCAGATTTTGCATAATCGGCTTTAATACGACCTGATAGAGTTCCCACAGAAAATTTATCCTGATTGATGGAATAATCCCTGTTCCACGATAATGTCATCTGAGGAGTATTGTATTTACATTCTGTCCAGTCAAATCCGTTAGACTTATTTGTCTTATAGGAACCTATGACAGTTCTTACAGCATTACATGCCATCTGTGATGGCAGATTATATTCCATACGAACAGTATCGTAAGTATGTTTCTGTACAGAAACTTGTGACAAATCCTTGGTGATGTAAACGTAATGAGATATATAATTGCAGGCATCAGAATAAGCTCTCATGCTATCAGCTAAAAGAGCTTTGTCACTGTCTGATGGATAAATTTGTAATTTAGCAGTTCTTGTCAATTCCATTCGTAACACCACCTGTATTTCACTAAAAATTTTATATCATATATTTTAGAGAAATACAATGTAATTAATAATGAAATAGCAATTCCTCTCCTCCCTACGTTTTACTAAGAGGGAGGGGATTCCTTGCTAAACTTAGTTGAAACTTTTTTACTTGCCCTGTAGTTTGCTTGATTTTTTTTTCTAAAGATGATAGCCTTTTGTCAGAAAGGAATAATTACATGGCACAGTGGGCTTACTACGGAAAAAAGAAAACGCATATATACTGCGATACGCTGAATGAAAAAGATGGAGAGATGGGATTGCTTACTCCTGAATTCAGGAGCTACAGTGACATAATCTCGGCACATTTCATTCCAAAGCATGGGACGATCAGCGTTGTCGAATTGTCCGGCGAGCACCCGGGCAACGTAGATGATGAGATCAAATCTGTTCTTGCGAGTGTTTATGGGAAAAACTGGCAGAGTAAACTTGATGCTGAAATGCCAATGAGCGAGTTTGAGAACTGCGAAACATCGCTCCTGCACATGCCACATGCTAAATACTATCTTAAACGTGCTCTTGATGACTGTGGAAAAGGGGACGCGATCAGGATCGAAGCTTTATTGTCAGCTCTGGACAAGGAGCCTATATGTACGAACAACCTTTACGGCGCCTGCGTAAAAACAGAGCAAGAGAAAGCCAAACAGATGGAGCTATATCTCCAGATGGTTAGATCCGGTGCGATAAAAGAACGTTGCAAACCTAATTCTGGCCAATATAGCGACTATGTAATAGGGCACTTGGAAAATGGTATAATCATTAAGGGTGAAGATGCTCGAAAAGTCACGGAGGATATGGCTGAAGAGACTGGATTTACCGTAGACTTTATTCGAGAAAAAGCTCATTTCCTTTTCATAACCGGAAGAACAGATTTTGTTTACGGCGCAAGAAATGAGTGTAATCTTGCCCTACAGGCCTATAGCGATAACATGGAAAAGAAGATCGCTGACCTTATGTGGTTAGCAAAGGCCGATCGAAAATCTCTGTTGAAATCCTTACGTAAGGCAGAGAAAGAGTTGCTGAAAAGAAAAGGATTTATATACCATCCGATGTTTTATATGCCTGCCACTGAGACTCAGTTTGGCAAACATAAAAAACGTGCGGGCTTCGGTCCAATGAAAAAGGAAAAGGTCAGCTTTAAGTCTAAACGGGTGCGTGGAAGAGTGCCCCAGGTTGAGAAGTTCATATGTCGCTCGACGATAAAGAAGTTCTTTTTGCGCATGTGGTTGAGAATCAGAAGTGCAGCAAAGGCGTTTGCCATTGTGTCCTTCTGGTACTATAAACATTGGAAGTTTCTTGTTGCACTTTTGGTGGCGACTTATTTCGTAGGCAGCCACTATGGTGACATCGCCGGCTTTTCTTTGCTTGGTGCCTTTTTACTTTTGCCAACTTTGTTTTTTTATTTTATAGAAATGAAATCTTGCTATATATATAAAGATGTACGAAGAACAGCTCTTAATCGTAAAGTGCGCGCTGCGATATTCGGTCTTGACCCGGGCGTTAGAAAATTTACCTTCAATGACGTTAAAAGAGGAACAGTTGCAATAAACGAGCCCATAATAATAGAGGGTGATGTGTATTTGAATCCGAAAAAAGATCATGACAACGTCATAGATTTTTGTGACGTGCAAACAAAAAAACATATTACGAACATCTGGCAGCACGCCTTATTTGATCTTGCTCCTGCCAGAACAGGAATGAGACACGTTGTTCTGTTTGGAATGTGTCGCCGTGATGCCAGCGGTATATGGATTGAACTTAGACGTCCCTACAGGAAATCCATTTATTACAGTGAGGAAAAAAAAGATGATTCGGCTAACCTCAAAAAGTGGTTGAAAATCAGCGGTAACACAATGAAGCATTCCTCAATAGGTGGTTGAAAGTATGACTATTAACAAAGCAACAAAAGGAAGACTGTACCCAAACAAAGCGCAGGTGCATAAGATAAACACGACTTTGAATTGCTGTAGATATGTGTACAACGAAATGCTCGCTCGCAACCGGAAGGTTTATCACAGAAGAGAAGAATATCTTAACTACAATGCGATGCAGAACCTTCTGCCTGTGATGAAAAAGTATAAGCCCTGGCTCAAAGAAGCAGATTCTCAGGCTTTAAAATATGCCTGCCGACAGGTTGATACAGCTTATCAGAAATTCTTTAAGCACCTGGCAGCTTTTCCGTGTTTCCACAAGAAGCACGGCAGACAGAGCTACACAACAACAAACATGACAGTAGTGGCTTTCGGACACAATGAAGTTAAGCTCCCTGTTCTTGGGTGGATCAAAGTCCGCGGGCTTAAAACCCTGCCCGACGATGCCAAACTCTGCATGGCAACCGTAAGCCGGGAGCCAAATGGTGATTATTACGTAAGTATCTGCTATAAGTACGAAGCCGATATCGTGATGTCATCTGGAACGAACGTTCTTGGGCTTGATTACAAGTCCAACGGCCTTTACACTGATTCAAACGGCTATACTGCCGAAATGCCTCATTACTTTCGTGAGAACCAAGCGAAGCTTGTGAGGTTACAAAGACAGTTATCCCGCAAAGTCGGATCCCGTAAAGGAGAGCGTAAGTCTTCCGGGTGGAGAAAACAGCATCGAAGGATCACAAAGCTGCAAAGTCACATTGCCGACCAGCGAAAAGACTTTCTTCATAAGCTGTCAAAAGAACTCACCGACA
>JAEEGK010001649.1_pt1 | contig 56053 bp, 47 predicted proteins | sample 8958771 | NCBI WGS metagenome assembly JAEEGK01 (sample SAMN16246547, study PRJNA631951) | gut metagenome | biome: gut microbiome; feature: rumen; material: SC-attached | host: Bos | place: Iran: Karaj | collected 2018-10 | reverse complement strand
GGGAATTGTACCGTAACGAAGCGCGATGAGCTGTGAAAGGCCGCAGGGCTCGAATAATGAAGGCATTAAGAATGCATCACAGGAAGCATATACTCTGTGAGCAAGTTCGTCTGAGTAATAGATATTGGCGGATACCTTGTCGCCGTACTTCCAGTCGAAGTGACGGAACATGTTCTCATAGCGTTCCTCTCCGGTTCCTACCACTACTATCTGGACGTTGTCCTGACAAAGCTCGTCCATCACGTAAGCTATGAGATCGAGACCTTTCTGGTCGGTAAGGCGTGAGATAATGCCTATCATCATGGTCTTGGCATTAACTGCAAGCCCTAACTCCGCCTGCAGAGCAGTCTTGTTCTTTACTTTTTCTTTTCTGAAAGTGATTGCGTCGTAAGGATACTTAAGTGCCTTGTCCGTTGCGGGATTGAACTCCTCGTAGTCGATACCGTTGACGATACCGCGAAGGTCGTTGGCACGCGCTCCCAGCAAGCCGTTTAAGCCCTCGCCGTAGAAGTCTGTCATAATCTCCTGAGCGTATGTGGCACTTACGGTTGTGATAGCGTCGGCATATACAAGTCCGCCCTTTAAAAGGTTAGCGTCTTTGTATGCTTCAAGCTTGTCTGATGTGAAGAAATAGTCGGAAAGACCGGTGATGTTTTTAACAGCCTTAACGTCCCATTTGCCCTGAAATTTAAGGTTGTGAATGGTCATAACGCTCTTGATGCCGCGATAGAACTCGTTGCCCATAAAGCGTTCCTTAAGATATACGGGCACAAGACCGGTCTGCCAGTCATGACAATGTATTACATCGGGTTGAAAATCTAAAAGCGGAAGTGCCGAAAGAACGGCCTTCGAAAAGTATGCGTATTTCTCAATTTCAAATAAAGGATCGTTGCCGTAAGGCTTAAGTCCGTTAAAGTAATATTCGCTGTCGATAAAGTAATAAGTGATACCTTCCTCTACCGCCGTAAGTACTCCCACATACTCATTCTTCCAGTTGTAATCCATATAGAAATGGGTCACATACTGCATCTTGGCCTTTACTTCATCGCGCATGCATGCGTACTTGGGCATGAATACGCGAACGTCGAAGTATCTCTTGTCGATACATTTGGGAAGCGATCCCACAACGTCCGCAAGGCCTCCTGTTTTGATAAAAGGTACACCTTCACTTGCAACAAACAAAATCTTTTTCATGGTATTCTCCAATCAAAATTTTTATTCGAACAATTACTTTAATCCTTAATCAAATCTCTTACTATCTCGCCGGCAATCATAAGCCCCGCAACGGGAGGCACAAAAGAAATGCTCGCGGGAGTCCTGAGTCCCGTCTTTACAGGCAATTCCTTGGAAAAAAGAACCTTTACCTTCTTGATTCCGCGATCCTTAAGCTCCTTACGCATTACCTTGGCAAGAGGACATACCTCAGTCTTACTGATGTCAGTAATCTGAAACTGCCCGGGGTCAAGCTTATTGCCCGTTCCCATAGAGGAAATTACGGGCGTTCCGGCTTCCTTGCACTTACTTATTATCTCAATCTTTGCCGTGACTGTGTCCACACAATCGGCCACGTAATCTAACTTCTTAAAATCTATAATACTACTGTTCTCGGGTAAAAAAAAGCAGTCATGAACAGTTACTTCAATGTTCGGATTTATGTCCTTAAGCCTCGCAAGAAAAGCATCGGTCTTCTTCATTCCGAGGGTTGAGTGAAGTGCTATCACCTGTCGGTTGATATTAGTTATGTTAACAATGTCGTGATCCACCAGCACCAGGTGACCCACTCCGGCACGCGCCAAAGCCTCGCATACATAACCTCCCACGCCGCCGAGTCCAAATACAGCAACAGTCTTGTTATGTAAACCAGCCACTTTATCTTCGCCTATTAACTTTTCGGTTCTGTCAAAAATCGACTCAGGCAAAATACGTTACCCCCGAATAAAGTATGGTTAGATAATTGATGCCGCTCACCACATGCCATACAAGCGCTGCCGCAGCAATACAACCTATTATCTTTACGACAATACTTGTTTTTTCGACAAAAAGGTCTTTAAACAGCCTGATCATCGATGAAATGAAAAGGAAGAACAACGATATGGAATATCCCCACATAAAGTTACTGTCAAGCGCACGCTCGCCGATTTCTATGAAGAGGAACACCTCAACAAATCCAACCGCCCACATCACAAGCGACCAGAAATAATACTTGTCCTTATAAAAATCCTTAATATGCGCCAGCAAAAGAATAACCGGGAACAACACGGAAAGAACGAGCGCTGCCTTGGGATGGTCGCCCCTCATGCTAAGAGCCGCAAAAGGCTTGATGGCATACCCGTTAGAGCCGTCGGTACCGGACAAAACGATGCTTTGAGCTACCATAACGGCAATAGGCGGAACAACGCTTAAAGCCATAAAGAACACGTTCCAAAATTTAGTCTTCTTACACAAATCCCTTATAAGAACAATCGCAAGCACCGGCGCGAAGACAGTCAAGAAGCTGGCCTTAAAACCTGTTGTAACTGTAAGAAGAAGCGTAAAAAGAAGCCACTTCCAAATCGACACCTTATCCTTATAATCATCATACAATTTAAGGAAAACAATCATCGTAAGAATCGCAAAGAATCGCATAAACGTATAAGTGGAATTGTGCCACATATTCGGGCTCTGATAACCGATATAATGCGCGCGATTCGCCGCCTTTACGTAGAAAGCGATAAGTACGTTACCGGCAAAAGCAATGACCCAGATAATTGGATCGTATAATTCCACTCCGCTTCTTTTTAACACTTCGCGCACGAGCCCCGCCGTAAGCGGAATTGCGCCCACAGTAAGAATAGCAAGCAAAGTTGCTATCAACATAAGAGCTGCTTCAAATCTCACAATTTTCGCAAAGAACAAATAAACAAAAGCGGCAAGACTGTGATAATACCCGTCAACAACAGCCATTCTGATGTGAACCGCGGTATCCGATTCAAAGTTATTCGCTCCGTTATATAAGACTGCCGTCTGATTAAAGTACAGCATAAACAGCACAACAAAGTACATCATCAGGAAAAATATGTACATCATTTTAAGCGGTCTTTTTCTCTGTTCCCAATCTATGCCCATTTATACCGTTCCCTTTCGCTCGTCTGCCTTGGCCTTTAATTCTCTTGCATTGGTAAGTGTTGCTTCATCAAGGGAATCCGAGCCTAACATTCTCGCAAGTTCTCTTATCTCTCCGTCACCGTCAAGTCTCAAAATATTGGTGACGGTGCTTCCGTCCTCGACGTTCTTAACTATCTCAAAGTGCGAATCGGCAGAAGCCGCTATCTGTGCAAGATGAGTAATCGCTATAACCTGATGCTCCCTTGCCAGGCGTGACAATCTTCCCGATACTTCCCATGCGGTACGACCGCTGATACCTGCGTCAATCTCGTCAAAAATAAGTGCATCGACTTCATCACGCTTGGCTAAGATTGTCTTAATCGCAAGCATGATTCTTGAAAGTTCACCGCCGCTGGCCACGTTCTTGATAGGCTTCATGGGCTCGCCGGGGTTGGTTGAAATCATGAACTCTACATTATCAAAACCATTCTTGTTTACAACATTCTCATTGCTTTCGATAAGAACATTAAATCTTGCATCAAGAAAGCTAAGCGACAAAAGTTCGCTTGATAAAAGCTTAGAAAAGTCTTCTGCCGCGCTCTTACGAAGTTCACTCAAGGTATGAGCCTTTGCCACATAATCCGCAAGTGCTGCGTCAGTATCCTTTTTAAGCCTCTCTATGTATTCGGTCAGATTTTCGAGTTTTTCAAGTTCTGCCGACTTTTCTTCGTAATAATCCAAAATCTTTTGAATTGTGGAACCAAATTTAAGCTTCAGACTGTTGATAACGTTAAGGCGCTCTTCGGTCCTGACAAAATCTTCCTCGGAAAATTCAAGACTCTCGGCGTAGCGTGATGCCTCAAGCGAAAAGTCTCCAAGCATATCCTCAACATTTGAAAGAACATCTGCCATCTTTTCCGCACCTTCATCAAGTCCCGATGCCTTTCTCATAAGGCCCAAAGCTCTTGATACAAGGCTTCCTGCATCGCCTTCGGCTCCGCCGGATACAAGTGCCATGGATTCATTGACATACCCAAGCAGTTTCTCGGCAGACTGCATCTTCTTATAGGCTTCTTCAAGTTCCTCGTCCTCGCCGATTACAAGCTCAGCCGCTTCTATCTCGTCGCACTCGTACTTAAGAAGGCTTATCTCGCGTTCTCTGCCTTCGGACTTGGAGCAAGCGTTCTCAAGTTCTTCTTTTAGCGCATTGAAACGTTCACATGCCTCAGCCACGGCTTTCAAGGCATCTCTTACCTTGTCGCCGCCGTAAGCATCAATCATATCACGTTGCTTAACATTGTTAAGAAGCGACTGATGCTCGTGCTGTCCGTGAATGTCAAGAAGACCGCCCGCAAGTTCTTTAACTTGCTTGGCCGGCACTATCTCTCCGTTAATCTTAAATACGTTCTTGGTGGGGGTAATTTTTCTGGACACGACGACCGTTCCTTCATCGGCCGTAATTTCCATAGATTCAAGGGTCTTTTTGGCAGATTCGTTAAGAGAAAAAACAAGCTCCACATAAGCTTCTTCCTCCCCCGTACGTATAATCTCCTTATCTGCCTTGGCTCCAAGGGCTAAATTCACGGAACCAAGCAACACTGATTTACCGGCACCTGTCTCGCCGGTCAAAATGTTAAGCCCCTTGGTGAAAGAAATCTCACAATCCTTGATAAGTGCCAGATTTCTTACATGCATATACTCTAACATAATTTCTGCCTTTTCTCTCCCGGAGTTTGGCTATATCTATCTTAAGGGTACTAGTCCCCTATGATACTTTGAATCTTTGACATAACGGCCTTGGTATCTTCTACCGTTCTGATGGCCATCATGATGGTATCGTCACCTGCGATTGTGCCCACAATCTCGGTAAACTTAAGTGAATCTATTGCTGCGGCAACCGCCATAGCCATACCCGACACGGTCTTGATAACAAGAATGTTCTGAGCCATATCGATGGATACGAATCCGTCGGTAAGAACTCTTCTGTACTTCTCGTCAAGTTCGTGGTCGTTGTCTACGTCAATAGCGTACTTCTGGCGTCCGTTGCCCAGATTCTTCTTGTAAAGGTGCAGATTGTTGATATCTCTCGAAACGGTGGCCTGTGTAACCGAAAAGCCAGCCTCTTCAAGTCTCTTGCAGAGTTCGTCCTGCGTATCGATATCAAACTTCTCAATAAGTTCCAAAATTTTCTTATGTCTGTTATTCTTCACTGTAATCCCCTTTTGCTCGGTGCGACTTAGTCGTTCATTTTCTTTTGCAGAATTTCAAGGAAGCTTTCTTTCTTAAGCTTGATGATTCTGGTGCGTCTCTCGCTTCTTCTTAAGACAAAAGAATCACCCGTCTTAAGGTCGAAGTGTGCGGCTCCGTCGCTCATGGCAAAAGCAGCCTGCTCGCCGCCGTTCTTGGCGTCTTTAATCTCTATGTAGACTTCGTCCTCGCCCGCTAAGATGATGCTGCGGGAATTCATGGTATGAGGACATACGGGAGTCATAACAAGTAAGTCTGCGCAAGGCTCCACAATGGGGCCGCCTGCGGAAAGGTTGTAGCCGGTGGAACCTGTGGGTGTTGATACGATAACACCGTCTGCTCCGTAGCTCTTTAAGAACTGACCGTTCACATATACGTCGAAGTTAATCGCTCTGAAGGGAAGGGACTTAAGAACCGCAATGTCATTAAGCGCCATGGTGTGGGCAACCGACTGACCGTCTCTTAAAATGTTTCCTTCAAGCATCATGCGCTCTTCGATGAAGTAATCGCCCGAAATAAGTTTCTCAAGCGCTTCGGTGATATGAGACTTTTCAACTTCCGCAAGGTATCCGAGGCTTCCTAAGTTCACGCCGAGAATCGGAACCTCTTCTTCCACGAAATCTCTTGCGGCTCTAAGCATGGTGCCGTCTCCGCCGAGTACGATTACGGCATCGGGACGGTTTTCTTTGTCAAAGAAAGAAGCTTCTTCCTTGCCGTAAATCTTCTTATCGTCCATTACCTCAATCTGTACGGTCTTGCCGTTCTTTTCAAGGAAATCCTTAATCGTGTTTGTAATCTTGAATCCTTCATCCTTGGATTCATTGGTACGTACCAGAAAGCGATTCATAACTTCTCCATTCCGATCACTTGTCGAGTGATTCGTGTGCTTTATTGACTGTTGATTCTATATCGGGCTCGAAGGCATTTCCTTCGGTGTCTTTCTTCATGTATAGCAGGTACTCGATGTTGCCTTCGGGACCTCTTATGGGCGAATAGTCAAGGCCGCATATTGCAAAGCCTACGGACTTGGCATAATCGATTACCTTGTTGATGACGGCTTCGTGAACTTTCTTGTCGCGCACGACGCCTTTCTTGCCGACTTCTTCTCTGCCTGCTTCAAACTGTGGCTTAATGAGGCATACCATGTAGCCTCCGTCCTTAAGTATCTTAACTGCCGGCTCCAAAATCTTTGTAAGCGAAATAAAGGATACGTCACATGACGCAAAATCAGGCACATCCGGCAGGTCTGTGGGCTCCACATAACGGAAATTGGTCTTTTCCATGCAGACCACTCTCTCATCGTTGCGAAGGCTCCAGGCAAGCTGGCCGTGACCCACATCTATAGAATACACCTTTACGGCTCCGTTTTGGAGCATGCAATCGGTAAATCCTCCGGTGGAAGCTCCGATGTCCATGCAGACCGCACCGTTTAAATCTATCGGGAACACCGCCAAAGCTTTCTCAAGCTTCAATCCGCCGCGGCTTACATATTTGAGCTTGTCGCCGCGTACTTCTATTTTGATTTTCTCGGGGTCAAACATGGTGCCGGCTTTATCTTCGCGCTGACCGTTTACGAATACGTCTCCGCTCATAATAACGGTCTTGGCTTTTTCTCTTGACTCGCACAGCCCCTGACTGACCAGTAGTACATCCAGTCTTTCCTTCATAATATTACCAAATTCGAGTGGCTTTTGACATTATTTTGTTATAAACAGTTTCTTCGTCAATGCCGATTTCTTTTTTAAGTATATCCACGTTACCGTGTTCCACATACTCGTCGGGGATGGAAATTGTGATAAGCTCACTGTCTGAGCCTTCTCTGTCCATAAAGTCCCGCACGCGCTCTCCGAAACCGCCGCTTGCGACGTTTTCTTCAAGCGTTACTAGGAGCTTGTGCTCGCCGGTAAGTGTAGTAAACATAGCTTCATCAAGTGGCTTAACAAAGCGCGCGTTGACAAGCGTACAGTTATATCCCGCGAGTTTCAGTCGGTCTCTTACCTTCTCGGCAGTCTTAACCATGGAGCCGACCGCAACAAGCGCAATGTCTTTCTCGCTGTAGATTATCTCACTCTTAGCGTACTCAATCGGTGCTCTGAAGGCCTCAAGTCCGTCATAAGCCTCGCCTCTCGGATATCTTATGGCTACGGGTCCGTCAAAAGAAACCGCGAACTTAAGCATGTCGGAAAGCTCCCACTTGTTCTTGGGTGCCATTATGGTAATGCCCGGTATCGATGATAAGTATGATAAGTCAAATATACCCTGGTGGGTCTCACCGTCGCTTCCCACTACACCCGCTCTGTCAATGGCAAAGGTGACGGGAAGGTTCTGAATGCACACGTCGTGAAGTATCTGATCGTATGCTCTTTGCAAGAACGATGAATATATGGCCACGACAGGTCTCATACCGCCTGCGGCAAGTCCTGCGGCAAAAGTAACCGCGTGCTCTTCCGCAATACCTACGTCAAAGAATCTGTCGGGATATGCATTTCTGAATCGTTTAAGGCCGGTGCCGTCCGCCATTGCTGCGGTTATGGCTACTACCTTTCCGTTTCTCTCGCCGAGCTTAACCATTACGGTGGAGAATACGTCGGTGTAATTGGCCTTGTTGTGAGGATGGGAAGGAAGTCCCGTTGCTACGTCAAAAGGCTCTGTGCCGTGGAATCTCGAAGGATGTCTCTCGGCGGGAAGGTAGCCCTTACCTTTCTTGGTATTGACGTGTACGAGTACAGGACCCTTAACGTGCTTGGCTTCTTCAAGAACCTTGAGGATTGCCTTAACGTTGTGGCCATCTACCGGGCCTAAATATGTAATGCCCATGTCCTCAAAGAACATGCCGGGAACCACCATACTCTTAACGGTGCTCTTGGCCTTTCTGATGCGGTTGGCGATGCCTTCGCCGCCGGGAACTTTAAGAAGAGTGTTAAGCACGTTTTCTTTGAGCCCTAAGTAGGTGTCTGCGGTTCTTATTGAGTTAAGATACTTGGATACGCCGCCGACGTTCTCGGAAATGGACATGTTATTGTCGTTAAGTACCACAATAAAGTTGGAGGTAAGCTTGGAAGCGTTGTTAAGTGCTTCGTAAGCCATACCGCCTGTAAGAGAACCGTCACCGATTACGGATACGATGGTGTGATTCTCGCCGCGAAGGTCGCGTGCCTTGACAAGGCCGAGGCCTGCGGAAATTGAGGTGGAGCTGTGACCTGTGTTAAACGAATCGCAGGGGCTTTCCTTGGTCTTGGGGAAGCCTGCCATTCCGCCGTATTTTCTCAATGTGTCGAAGCCTTCTCTTCTGCCCGTAAGAAGCTTGTGGGTGTATGACTGATGTCCTACGTCCCATACAATCTTATCGTCGGGAAGGTTGCAGAAAAGGTGAAGCGCCATGGTAAGCTCCACGGCACCAAGGTTAGAGCCTAAGTGTCCGCCGGTCACACTGATTTTATCTATGAGAAAGTCCCTTATCTCGCCTGCAAGAAGCGGCCACTCGGATTCGGGAATCTTTTTAATATCGTTTTCTTTAAGTATCTTCTCAAGTACCATAATGCCAAGTCCTTCAAAAGAAAAAGTTATTTATTGCGGGATATAAGGCTTTCCACAAGTTTAAGCAAGAATTCCTTGTCTCCGCCGAAGCTTTCGATAATGCTTAAAGCCTTATCGGAATACATCTGCACGTCTTCCTTGGCCTTGTCAAAGCCAAAGAGGGTTACGTAGGTGTCCTTGTCGTTGTCGGCGTCGGAGCCGATGGGCTTGCCGAGTTCCTCGAAAGTACCCACAACATCAAGAATGTCGTCACGAATCTGGAAAGCGATACCGATTGCGGATGCCGCCTCTTCCATCTTCTTAACGTCGGCCTGGGACGCACCGCCCAGTACCGCGCCTATCATCATGGCAGCTTCGATGAGTGCCGCCGTCTTGTTCTCGTGAATATATAAAAGCTTTTCCTGCGTAAGCGGGTCGTTGTTCTTCTCGCAGTGTACATCTACGGCCTGACCGCCCACCATGCCGAAAATTCCTGCCTTACGCGCAAGAATCTTAAGAGCGTTTGCAGTCTTAACAGGATCCTTGGTATCGTTAAAAGCAGCCGCAGCTGTCTCATAAGCGAAGTTCAATAATCCGTCGCCTGCAAGAAGCGCTGTTGTCTCGCCATACACCGCATGAGTGGTCTTGCGGCCTCTTCTGTACTCATCGTTGTCGATGCAGGGCATATCGTCGTGCACCAGCGAATATGAGTGAATAAGCTCAATAGCGGCCATAAAGTAAGGAAGCTCAGGCGCATCGCCTCTGAAAAGCTCGGCGGATGCCTCCATAAGAATCGGGCGAAGTCTCTTGCCGGTTCCGTATACGCTGTAGCGCATAGCCTCCATAAGGTACTCCGAAAGACCCGTGTCAACCTTCATAACGCTCTCTAAAAGCTTATTGACCTTCTCAACACGCAAGCTCAAATCTTCATGAAAACTCATGAACTTCACCTCCGCTTAACACCATAACTTTCTTCTCGACCGCGTCGATTTCTTCCTCGCATTTCTTGACAAGCTTAATGCCTTCCTCGTAGCAGGAAAATGCTTTTTCAAGAGGAAGGTCGTCCTTTTCAAGCTCTGCGATGGTTCCTTCTATTGTTTCAAACATCTCTTCGATGGTCTGTTTCTTAGCCTCGGCCATGTTAAGCCTCCTGTTTATCCTTAACGACGGCGGTAATGTAACCGTCCGTCACGTTAATCTTCAAACTGTCGTTAACCGAAACATCCTTAACACTTTTAACCGCGCCGCCCTTCGGCCCTTCCACGTAAGAATAACCTCCTGAAAGCTTAAGAAGGGGCGAGAGTCCGTGAAGTCTCTCGGCGTATAGCGCCATGCTGTGCTTTCTGTCCCGGAGTATAGACTCCATTGCCCTATTTAAGGCATCTCTCAGCAAAAGAAGATTTTCCTTACGTTTCTTAAGTCTTGCCTCGGGATTAAGCAGTGACAGCCGCTCTGCATAATGGGCGCTGTCTTTACGAAGATTATTTATTCTTCGCCTTATGTCCCTGTTAAGGATTTCCTTTTTATTTCTTAAATCGGCGGCAAGTGTCGCCATGTCACATACTGCAAGTTCAGCCGCTGCTGACGGTGTCGGAGCACGTAAATCAGCCACAAAATCCGCTATTGTAAAGTCTGTCTCATGTCCCACCGCGGATATTACGGGGACGGTACAGTTAAAGATAGCTTCCGCCACGCCCTCGTCGTTAAAGCCCCAAAGGTCTTCCATGGAGCCACCGCCTCGTCCGCAGATGATTACATCGACTCCGAACTTAGAGAGCGCCTTAAGCCCCGCTATTATGCTTGCGGGAGCATCGTCACCCTGCACGATTGCGGGATACAGAATAATCTCTATGCCGGGGTTACGTCTTTTCGAAACATCGATTATGTCTCGTACAGCCGCGCCGGTGGGAGCGGTAATGACCCCGAGCTTCTTAACGAACTTAGGAATCGGACGCTTATATGAAGGGTCGAACATTCCCAAGTCTTCAAGTTTCTCTTTGAGCTTTTCAAACTGCTCGAATAGATTGCCTACGCCCTCTTCCTTAATAGAGCGGGCGTAAATCTGGTAGGTGCCGTCGCGCTCATAGACTTCTACGGAACCGGTTACGGTTACCTGCATGCCTTCTTTGAGCGTGAATTTAAGACCCTGCCTGTAGGATGAAAACATAACGCCCTTGATGGCGCCCTTCTCGTCCTTGAGGGTAAAATATATATGTCCCGATGAGTGATATTTTAAGTTGCTTATCTCGCCCTTAACAGAAAGGTTAGAAAGCAAATAATCACTGCCAAACATATTCTTTATGTATTTGTTAATCTGGGAAACAGAATAAACACTATTTGCCAAACTTAGCAAGCACCCCGTTTACAAAGCTTTTTGATTCGTCGCGGCCGTATTTCTTGGCAAGTTCAACCGCTTCATTGATGGATACGCCGAGCGGAATATCCGCATCAAACAAAATTTCATAAACCGCAAGTCTGATAATCGCAAGATCAACCTTGCCCATTCTGTCGATGGTCCAGCCTACGGCCTTCTCGGAGATTTCTTTATCAATCTCGGAAAGCTTGCTTAAAATATCTTCCTCGCGCTTGATGATATACTCGCGGTCCTCGTCCTTAATCTTGAGGTTATCCGCGTCGTTGTCAAAATAAAGCTGCATCTGCTCGGGCATCTCGGATACATCGTTGAATTCTGCCCTGAACAGTAGCTTAAACAAAACTTCTCTTAATTCACTTCTCTTCATACTAATCCTCTTTAACAAGATTGATGCCGGCGATACGTACGTTAACGTCGCCCACTTCAAGGCTTGTCATGTTCTCAATTGCCTGCTTGACACGTGTCTGAACATTCTGGCTGAGTCCGGGAATATTCATTCCGTAATCAACGGTGATGGCAAGTTCCACATTAACCTTACCGCTTAAAATCTCCACCTTAACGTTCTTCATAAGGTTCTTCATGCCGACCTTGCCCATGATTTCAGTGGTGATGTTGTTACCCATAGCGGATACACCCTCAACCTCAAGAGCGGCGATTGCGGCAATCTTACCCACAACGTCGTTGGCAATTTTAACGTGTCTTTCGCATTTAACATCCATTAATTCGTTACCCATCGTTATCCTCCGGTTTCTAAAATTAGTTTCTTGCAAACTCGGAAAGTTCCAAGCCTTTGTTTCTGTCTATGGTCATCTGAATGCTCCAGGGGTTAACAAAGAGGAGCAAAGGACGACCCTTTAAGTCGGTAACCTTCTTCATATCGGAAGTACCGGTAAGCTTAGCTACATCAATGTCCGTATTCTCAATCCATCTGATATGCTCGTACGGAAGGGGCTCAAGTCTGATCTCAACATTGTATTCGTTCTCAAGTCTGTACTTAAGTACGTCGAACTGAAGCACACCTACAACGCCCACGATAATCTCTTCAAGACCGGAGTTAAGCTCCTGGAATATCTGAATCGCACCTTCCTGGGCAATCTGGGTGATACCCTTAACGAACTGCTTACGCTTCATGGTATCGATCTGGCGCACTCTTGCGAAATGCTCGGGCGCAAAAGTAGGAATACCTTCGTACTTGATATTACGCTTGGGAGCGCATACAGTGTCGCCGATTGAGAACATACCGGGGTCGAATACACCGATAATGTCGCCTGCGTAGGCTTCACTCAATATCTTTCTTTCGTCAGCCATGATCTGCTGGGGCTGGGAAAGTCTCATAACCTTGCCGCCCTGTACGTGCTTGACTTCATTGTCGGCATCGAACTTACCGGAGCAGATACGCATGAACGCGATACGGTCTCTGTGAGCCTTGTTCATGTTGGCCTGAATCTTGAAGACGAATGCACTGAAATCATCGCTTGTAGGGTCGATATCGCCCTCTTCCGTGTGTCTGGGAAGAGGTGTCGTAGCCATCTTAAGGAAGTGCTGTAAGAAAATCTCTACACCAAAGTTCGTAAGAGCGGAGCCAAAGAAAACAGGTGTAAGCTTACCGCTTCTTACCGCATCGATATCAAACTCTGCGCTGGCGCCGTCAAGCAGCTCGATTTCCTCGGAAAGCTTGTCGTAAGCGTCGTGACCGATTTCTTTGATCACGCCTTCGGTGTCTGATAAATCTACTACGTCTGTCGTACCTTCCTTGGTACCCTTCTGGGTGTCAAAGAAAGTGACTATCTTCTGAGTCTGTCTGTCGTATACGCCCTTAAATCCCTTACCGGAGCCGATAGGCCAGTTGCAGGGGCAGGTAGCGATACCAAGCTCTGTCTCAACGTCATCTAAAAGTTCGAAGGTGTCCTTGGCATCACGGTCCATTTTGTTAACGAATGTGAAAATCGGGATGCCTCTCATGGCGCAGACTTTGAAAAGCTTACGTGTCTGGGGCTCTACGCCCTTCGCGCCGTCTATTACCATTACCGCGGAGTCGGCTGCCATGAGGGTACGGTATGTATCCTCTGAAAAGTCTTGGTGACCCGGGGTATCAAGAATGTTAATGCAATATCCGTCATAGTTAAACTGAAGTACCGAGGAAGTAACGGAAATACCACGCTCCTTCTCTATTTCCATCCAGTCGGAAACCGCATGGCGAGCGGTTGCTTTACCTTTAACCGAACCTGCCAGATTGATGGCACCGCCGTATAAGAGGAACTTCTCTGTAAGAGTCGTCTTACCTGCATCGGGGTGAGATATTATGGCAAAGGTTCGCCTTCTGTTTATTTCTGAATCAAAACTACCCATTGTTACTTAAAAATCCTTTCGTGTAAATGTACCATTCCTTATTGCACGAAAGTTCGTCAGAGCAGGCTCTTGCCGGGGAACTTGGGAGTGATGCCGAAGTAATCAAGCACAGTCGCACCGATGTCTGTAAAAGAATCTCGGGTACCCATGTTGCCGGGCTTCACATTCTTGCCGTACATAAGAAGCGGAATGTATTCTCTTGTGTGGTCGGTAGTAGCGGTATATCCGGGATCGCAGCCGTGGTCGGCGGTAATCATAAGGATGTCGTCGTCACGCATCTTACCGATTATTGTCTTAAGATTGTCATCAAAGTATGAAATAGCCTTGGCGTAACCGTCGATGTCACGTCTGTGGCCGTAAATCATATCTGTATCTACAAGGTTAACAAAGCAAAGTCCTTCGAAATCTCTGTCCATCCACTCGATGGTACGCTCGATACCTTCGGGGTTGCCTGAAGTGTATGTGAACTCTGAAATGGACTTGCCTGCAAAAATGTCGTTAATCTTACCGATTGCAAGTACGCTCTTTCCATTCTCGATAAGCTGGTCGAGCATGGTAACGCCTGTAGGCTCAAGTGAAAAGTCGTGTCTGTGAGCGGTCCTCGTGTAGTTACCGTTAGAACCGATGAAAGGACGGGCTATAACTCTTCCTACACCGTGCTTGCCCTGTAAAATCTTACGAGCCTTGCGGCAGATATCGTAAAGCTCCTCAAGCGGAACCACGTCTTCATGAGCCGCAATCTGGAATACGGAGTCAGCCGATGTATATACAATCAAATCGCCTGTCTTAACATGCTCGTCGCCGTACTCATTGATAACTACTGTACCTGAGTAAGGCTTGTTGCAGAGTACTCCGCGACCTACAGCCTTACTAAACTCATCAAGCACTTCCTTGGGGAAGCCGTCGGGATAAGTCGGTAAGGGGCTGTGTGACTGAACACCTGCAATCTCCCAGTGTCCGATGGTGGTGTCTTTACCCTTGGAAACCTCAGCGAGTCTGCAATAAACTGCGGAAGGATTCTCTTCCTTGGGCTGTAAATCTACACCGTCGATATTGTAAAGACCGAACTTACGCATGTTCGGTGCATTAAAGAACTTACTTGAAGCTACGCTTTTGATGGTGCTTGCACCCTTGTCGCCAAAATCGGCCGCATCGGGCATCTCACCGCAACCGTAACTGTCGAGAACGATTAAAAAAACTCTCTTCATGGAATCTACCTCCTATATGTGGGACCCAAATCCCTCAGTTAATTAACCATTACCCCATCAAAATATTATACCTTATTTCTTCTTAAATTTGAATAAAAATTCGGTCTCGTTGTCCTTGTATACAATGAACAAAAGAATAACAAGCATAGCCATCGCAACGGTCACATAAATGTCCGCCACGTTGAATCTGGGGAAGTTAACGGGTACGAAGTAAAAGAAATCGACTACATAACCCTGCTTGACTCTGTCAATCATGTTACCGATTGCACCCGCTACTATCAAAAGAAAATCTATACGCAAAGCCGCATATCTCTTACCTTCGGGAATTCTTACGAATTCAATGATGATAAGAATGAGCACAACGCTTGTAATGGTAAGCAAGAATCCCTGCTTGCCGGTAAAGCTTGAAAAAGCGGCTCCTGTATTTTCACAATATTCAAGTTCAAAAACATTCTTAATCCATACGGCATTGTCCTTACCCTTAAGGGCAGCGACTGCGAGGTTCTTGGTAATCTGATCGAGTACCACAAGTAATGCGCATACCGCAAGATAAATAATATATTTAACGGATTTCTTCATGGAAGTCTTCCTCTTTTCAAAATAATAAAATAGGCAGGTACACTTGCGTGCACCTGCCCAAAAATCAAATCTTACTGAGCGTCCTTGATGGAGAAGCTGATGCGACCCATCTTGTCTTTGCCAAGGCACTTAACGGTAACCTTGTCGCCGAGTGTAAGAACGTCTTCTACATGGTCAATTCTTTCCTTGGCAATCTTGGAAATGTGAACCATGCCTTCTTTTCCAGGTGCGAATTCGATAAATGCGCCAAATTCCTTGATGCTTACAACCTTACCCTTGTAAATCTCGCCTTCTACGAAGTCGGATACGATAATGTTGATGAGCTCAACGGCCTTATTTATCATTTCGATGTCGGTACCGCATACGCTTACCATACCGTCATCGGTAATATCAATCTTAACGCCGGTCTGAGCGATGATAGCGTTAATGGTCTTACCCTTCTGTCCCACAACATCACCGATCTTCTCAGGATCGATCTGGATGGAAACAATCTTGGGTGCATATTCATTAACGGTCGGTCTGGGCTCAGCGATTGCGGGCTTCATGCAGTTGTCCATGATAAAGAGTCTTGCTTCACGGCATCTTGCGATAGCGCCTTCAACGATGGGTCTTGTAAGACCGTGAATCTTAATATCCATCTGGATAGCGGTGATGCCTTCTGTAGTACCGGTTACCTTGAAGTCCATGTCTCCGAAGAAGTCCTCTAAGCCCTGAATATCGGTAAGAAGTACGAAGTCATCATCTGTATCGCCTGTAACAAGACCACAGGAAATACCTGCTACCATAGCCTTAATCGGAACACCTGCAGCCATAAGGGACATACAAGATGCACAGGTGGAACCCATTGATGTGGAACCGTTGGACTCGAAGGTCTCGGATACGCAACGGATTGCGTAAGGGAACTCATCCTCTGAAGGAAGTACAGGGAGAAGTGCTCTCTCTGCAAGTGCACCGTGACCGATTTCTCTACGTCCGGGTCCGCGGCTTACCTTGGTCTCACCAACTGAGTAAGCGGGGAAATTGTAGTGGTGCATGTATCTCTTGGATACAACGTTCTCATCAAGACCGTCAACCTTCTGAACCTCTGAAAGAGGAGCAAGAGTACATACGTCACAAATCTGTGTCTGTCCTCTGGTGAACATGGAAGAACCATGAACTCTGGGGATAATATCAACTTCAGCCGCAAGAGGTCTGATCTGAGTAATCTCACGACCGTCGGGACGCTTGTGGTCCTTAAGGATCATCTTACGAACTGTCTTCTTCTCGTACTGGTAAACTGCTTCACCAAGGATAGCAAGCCATTCTTCGTTCTCAGCGAAAGCTTCTTTGAACTTCTCGGTGATTACGCGGATGTTCTCTTCTCTAACCTGCTTCTCGTCGGTAAATACTGCAACTTCCATCTCTTCGGGAGTTACGATAGCCTTCATGGCATCGAACATCTCTGCGGGAATTGCGCAGCTCTCATATTCGTGCTTCTTCTTGCCAACCTTAGCTACGATTTCATCGATGAAAGCGATAACTGTCTGGTTAACATCGTGAGCCTTATAAATGGCTTCGATAATCTTGTCCTCGGGAACGATCTTAGCGCCGGCTTCAATCATGATAACTTTCTGCTTGGTAGAAGCAACTGTCATCTGAAGGTCGCCGTTCTTCCACTGCTCCTGAGTAGGGTTAATGATGAACTCGCCATCGATAAGACCTACCTGAGTCATAGCGCAAGGGCCGTCGAAAGGAATGTCCGAAATAGCGGTTGCGATAGCGGAACCAAGCATAGCTACAAGCTCGGGACGGCACTCGGGATCAACCGACATTACCATGTTGTTAAGGGTTACATCGTTACGATAATCCTTGGGGAATAAGGGACGCATAGGACGGTCGATAACGCGGCTTGTAAGGATAGCGTTCTCGGATGCCTTGCCTTCTCTCTTATTGAAACCGCCGGGAATCTTACCAACGGCGTATAACTTCTCCTCGTATTCAACTGAAAGAGGGAAGAAATCGATGCCCTCTCTGGGAGCATCTGATGCTGTTGCAGTGCTAAGTACGGTGGTATCGCCGTAGTGCATGAATGCACAACCGTTAGCCTGCTTACCTACACGGTTGATGTCAACGCGTAAGGTACGACCTGCGAGGTCCATTGTAAAAGTGTCGAACATTTTACATTCTCCTTATGATTTTTATAGGAGTAGAAGATGCCGAAACTACTTATAGCTTCGCAAAAGAAAACCCTTGTGAGGCTGTAAGTGGTCTCGGAAGCTTCTTCTACTCGTTACCGGGTTTCTTGCAAATTAATCGCAAAAAATCAGTCAGTATAACAACAAAAGGGTGGATATAAATACCCACCCCTTATATGTGTTATTACTTTCTAAGACCAAGCTTAGCGATTAATTCACGATATCTTTCGATATCTTTCTTCTTGAGGTAGTCAAGTAATCCACGTCTCTGACCGATCATCATGTACATACCTCTTGCAGAGTGGTTATCCTTAGGGTTAGCCTTTAAGTGCTCTGTAAGCTCCTGAATACGAGCTGTAAGAACAGCTACCTGAACTTCGGGTGAACCTGTGTCGCCTTCGGTTCTTGCATACTCTTTGATAATTGCCTGCTTTTTCTCTTTAGAAATCATTTCTTAATCCTCCTATGTTTCTAAAATCGCCGTTTCCAAAGTCCTAAGTCGGAGTGTCTTAAAACCTTGAAAAAGGTTATCGGTTACATCTGTGCATATTCACAGACCTTGAGTATCTTACCATAAGAAGACAAGAAATGCAAGCGTTTTAGGAATTTATGCGCTATATGGAAATATTCAAAGTTTTTTAGTTATTTTCGGTTTCTTTGGTATATCTGATAAGAGAAACGTAGTGCCTGTCGTAATCCGTTCTTTCTTCGACGAATATGGTATTATCGTCCTCAAGCCATGCGCTCTCTATATAATCGCCGTCATCCCCGCGCGAAGCTGTAACATCCATCAGTTCCGAGGCGCCGTAATTATCGACATACACAGCGATAATCTTGGATCTATCGGTTTCTTTATCATACCTGATTGCAAGTATCCTGTAATCGTCTGTCACGCCAAGCGGATGCTCTTCAAACTTATAATACTGCATCGGGTATTCATCAACAAGCTTAAGATTAGTACCGTCATATACCACATGCTTTATGTAGTCAGTGTTCCACAAAAGCGCAACAACATTCCCATCAGAACCCTTCGCAATATAGGAAATTTCTTTGTCTGTTACTGTCGAGATCAGATTCAAATTCTCGTCATACAAAGAAACCGTGTTGCCGTCACTGAAAATTGCAACCTTCCCGCTCTCCGTCACAATCCCGTCAACCCATAATCCCTTGTAAAAAGAATAATCTAACGGCACCTTATCAATCAGCTCTCCGTCATAGTTAAAAGAAGCCAGATAATGTTTAATCTCCGCCTTATTATACGGATCTTCGCTATCGGTCATCTTAGCACAGAACAGGTATGCATATATCTTACTTTCAGTTGCACCGACAAATCCCTGAATTCCGGCATAAGGATACTCTGCGTCGTCAGACTTTATCGCAAATACAGCCCTGTTCTCTCCGCTCTTGTCTGCATAGCCCCAAACGTAATCAAACAGCACACCTTCGTAATCCACATAATCAATGTCGGTTTCTATGGCTCTGTTACAGCAAAAGAAAACTTTGTCTGAACTTATATCGATATCTGTGGTTTCATAGTCGCTTTCTTTTACAAAATTAAGCTCTTCTCCGCAAAAAACAGTTTCGGGATTGTATGAAAAATCGATTTCCGGGTCGGGATGTAATGCCGCCTGCTCGTTTAAGTCTATACGCGTGCCGTTATGCATGATTGACTTTATTTTGCGGTATACATTGTCGGCCTTGGTGTAGTACCCCACCTCGGTAATGCGGTAATCCGTCGTCGCAGATACAATAGTCGAATGTTCGATAATAAAATCTGCAGGTCTGTTATAGTCATCAATCGCCAGTTCCCAGTATTCACCTTCATTTTCGGTATGAAAATAAAGAACAAGCGCATCTGTCACGCCTCCCGGAGGACAACCCTTATCGTCTTCCGGATTAACCGGTACGGCTGTAAGTTCAAAGCCTTTCAAAGTATTCATGATTCCGGCGATAACAGTTTTATCAGTCACCTCATACACAATGTCGCCTTCATGTGTGGCAAGCCTTATTATCTCATCCTCATGCGCGAGAAGTTCCTCAAGCGTCGGATACTCCGTCATCCTCTGCTCTGCTTCAATTTGCTTTGCCTTATCTTCCTTCTTGACTTTCACAAATGTAAATGTATAAGCCAAAACATAAATCGCCAAAACCGCCAATATCAAAATGCTGAAGAATCGCATTTCCTTATCACTGTTGCTCATAATTACCCCTCATTTCCGTTAAGCCTGCTTCGGCACATGCGCCCCGTTAAAATTCACAACCGAAACAAGTTTCCCCAGGTCATCTGTCACCCTCACTTCGTAGAAGCAATTGGTGCGACCGTCCTTGTAGAGCTTCGCCTCGGCATATAAAGTCGTGCCCTTCGTAGCGTTCATGAAACTTGCCTGCCCCACTACGCTCACCGTAGCCACTGCCTTATCAAAATTCGATGCCACAGCAAAAGCAAAATCCGCAAGAGTATATATCGCACCACCCATCACGCCGCCGTACGCGTTCCTATGGTCAGGCGTAAGCTTCAGACTGCACTTGGCATAATCTTCGCCCACCTCATCAATCACCGCGCCGGTAAGCTTGGTGGCATATAAATCTTTACTGAACATTTCTCTTGCTTCTTCTAATTTGGTCATAGCTTTCTCCTTGCATTCTCGGTAACTGTAATGATTTTAACACGCAAATTTCCCTGCTACAATCCATGAGTTCTTTGAATTATCTGAACAGTTCTTAATATTTCATTAAGTACATTTATTCTCATCGCGTATTTTTTTCTCAACACAATAACAGGCCGGCCGCGAATCACTCGCAGCCGGCCTTGTAAACCATCTAATTATCCGAACCCTTTTCCTGTAAATATATATTTACTCTCTTGTTAATGATGTTTATGGTGTCCTCAACATTTATATCACCGTTAACATAGGTGGCCAATTCCTCAAAAATAATGTCAACAATAATTCCGTCCATATCATCAAGAACCTTTGAATTATCAATCACTTCTGTAATTTCTTCAACAATCGCTACTTTATCACGGTCATCGTCGATATGATTTTCATCCTCACTAAAAGCAAGTTCCAAATTCTTCGCAAAAGCAGCTTTGTCAGACACAAACATTGCATGCTCTTCCCTTTGACTTTCAAGGTATGCATATTCTACAAAATCATATGCCGCGTCCTTATTCACTGACTTATCGCAAACCGCATACATCCCGGAGCCCTCAAACAAAACGCCAAAATTTCCACCGGTTGCAGGGTATCCTACCAGTTTTGTATCCTTTCCATGATGCATTAGAAAATGAATCAGGTCATCCGGACCGATAATCATAGTTTCTGTAATCATTGGCTCCGTTGCTTCAGACCTAAGCCCTTGGATTGTTTTCTCAATTACCGCAGCTTCGCTGAAAGAATCTTTATTGAAGTCTGCTGTTCTTGTATCAGAATCTATAAACTCATCAAGCCTTAACATTAAAAGAATAGAAGCAAATTGAAGCTCATATCCTTCTTTTATCAGTTCTCTACCCTTACCTTTGTCTATAAGGGTTTTCACTGTCTCGGTCGTTATCCCGTTATACAGGGACTCATCATTAGTTGCGACAGTTTGAATCGAGAACACTGAAGGAATCGCATATCTGACTCCTCCATGTAATCCCATATCATACGCGCTTTTAAACAGAGCATCAGGCTTTATCTTGTCGCTTTTACTTATATATTCTGACAAATCTGCATAAAGTCCTTTTTTGACCATATCAGAATGATTGGCTCCCGGAACCAGACTTATTAAATCAATACTCTCTCCTGCCAGAATATCTGACACCAAATGCATTACAGCATTGTCCAAATCATATTGCGAATAATCTTTAATGACAACATCATACTCATCCTGCGATTTCATATAGTCCCGCGCCATTTTTCTAACATTTTGAAGATCGGAGCAGGCGGCTATAACAAGTTTCTTTTCTCTTTGTACTCGTTCCGCCTTTCTGGCGATTTTCACTGCTGTAAAAACAGAATCCTTATATAAAATGGCACAAGCCTCATCTTGACCTTTTACATAGTATTCGCATACGGATTTTTCGTCTATTCCGGCTGCATCCCAGTCAAAATCCAAGAAAGTCGAATCAAGAAAATGTTCCTCTACGCTTTCTTTTGATATTGTTCCATTATCGTTAATTACAGCGTACATATCTGAGCCTGCAACGGCAGGCTCACCGTCTTTTGTAAAAATAATGTTTGCTATCAACGGAAATCTTGAATCATTGAACTCAGACTTGAAAATCACTTTTCCTTTTGAATCACATTTAAGGAGATACTTTTTAAATTCTTCTTTCTCTTTTTCAGTAAATACAAAATAAGAATTGCCATCAATATCTACATTAAATGAACTGATATTACTGTCTGACGAAATGGGCAGTTCTATTGATTTGAATTTTCTTGAAGCAAATGTGTATGTATTTAAATAATACGAGTCACTAAGAGATGTCATGTAATACGCTGACACCTCTGTGATTTTTGCCGTAGGAAAACTGAGTGCTCCTTCCAAAACAGCACTTTCAATTTCGTAATCTTGTGTTAAAATTGGTGTTTCCTCTGCAGCCTTTTCTTTTGCGCACGCATTAAAAAGGAAAAGACTTAAGATTATAGCAAAAAATACCGGTATTTTTTTCATCTAGTTATTACTTAAGCCTCCAAAATCAGTGGTAAAACGGGCACACATCATATTGTCCCTTAGAACACGAATCATGCGACTCATAGCATAAATGGTATGCATATCCACCGTCAATTGTGTCCATCCATACTTCAACAGCACCACACCACGGGCAAACATATCCACCTCGGGACTTGTAATATTTAGCATAGCATTTCTTTCTTCCAAGAAATCCGTATGAATGTTCACCCTGATCCAATAACACCTTATCCTGATTGCAAACTTCAACCATTTGCCCACCCCAGCAGTTAGCACACATGTACGCGTAACTTGATGATACCGAGGAGTAAAAAACAGCAAATGCCATAGACAATGCTAAGACAAATTTAATAGTTTTTTTCATCAAAATACCTCCATTCGCTATGTTATTATTTAATCACGTGATTGTATTTATTGTAACCGCATAAACGCGAATTGTAAAGTGCAAGTGTGCAACAATTGCACTATTTCATACTAATAAAGCAATAATACGTAATTAAACATCTCCATTTCTAGCGATTGTAGCTCACAAACGCAAAAAGCGCCACCCTCTCACGAGAGCGGCGCCTTTCGCGCATTAGTCTTAAATTTCAAGCCTGCCGGCGGTGATAAGCTTGCCTGATTTGCGATCAAAGAGCAGGATATCTTCGCCATTTATATTGATCTTCTCCTTCTGGTCGATTGAATAGATGCTGTTACCAAATACCACGCTTGTAAGTAGATATTCGCCTACTCTTAACTTAAGAGTGGACTCCATACCCGTAGGCATGGCACCGTAAATCGTGGCCTCTGTACGGCCGTCCGGCTCGATATCTATGGCTTCGGGACGGATACCGATTACGTAATCATCCTCAGTGATAACAGGAGCATCCATTAAGCTGTCGTCTTCTTCCTCGACCTTCTGAACGTGATACTTGAATACCTCGTCCTTGTTGGTCTTTTCAACGGCACCCTTGCGGGCGAGACGCTTCTTTTCTTCTTCGGCCTTCTCAAGAGCCTCGCGGTCACGGTTTGCCTTCCACTCAGAGATACTTAAAGGCTTTCCGGGTACGAAGCGTGCCTTGATTCCGTCCAAAATTTCAAGAGAAACGCTTCCGTCCTCGTTCTGCTTACCCTTCGCATCCACAAAGTTCATGGAAGGATTACCTACGAAATCGGCTACGAAAAGGTTCGCGGGTCTGTTGTACACTTCAAGAGGAGCCGCATACTGCTGAAGCACACCGTTGTTTACAAGACAGATTCTTGTTGCAAGCGTCATAGCTTCCATCTGATCGTGTGTAACGTATACGAAGGTGCTTCCGGTCTCCACATGAAGTCTCTGAAGCTCGTATCTCATCTCGAGACGTAACTTCGCATCAAGGTTGGACAAAGGCTCGTCCATAAAAAGAACCTGCGGCTTCGGAGCCAAAGTTCTCGCAATGGCAACTCTCTGCTGCTGACCACCCGAAAGCTCTGCGGGATAACGGTCCATGAACATGCCGATTTTAACGATTCTTGAGCAAGCTCTTACCTGAGAGTCAATCTCTTCTTTGGTGAGTTTACGCTTCTCAATGATGGGAGCACCGTCCTTTGTCACTTCGAAAGCATCGTTTAAATCCTTGCCTTCGCTGCGGTACTTGGTCTTGATGCTCTCAAGCTTCTCTGCGTATGTAGCTGCCTTACCTTTGGCAAAAGCATTCGGGTCGGAAGCCTCATGTACCTTTAAGTTAAAGAGGTCCTTGGCGGTGTAGATTGAAAGCGTGAAGTTATCGATTAACTTAACATATGCTTTCTTTTCATCAAGCTTGCCGTTCTTGTCTCGGCACTCTTCGATAACTTCTTTAACCTTTCCGCCGTTACTTAAAGCTCTTACCATGTCAGCCGCACGCTTAGCTTCAACGTCCACTACAGGCATCTCTTCATTAATGTTCTTAAGGCCAAAAGAAATATTCTCGTAAACCGTCATGTTAGGCCACAAAGCGTAGTTCTGGAATAAGAATCCGACCTTACGTTTATTGGCAGGTACGTTGATTCCGGCATTGGAATCGAATACTACCTTGTCGCCGATTGTGATACGTCCTTCCGTGGGAGTCTCAAGACCCGCAATCATACGAAGGATTGTGGTCTTACCGCAGCCGGAGGGACCAAGAAGTGTTATGAATGAATTGTTGGGGATATCTAGGCTGACATTATCAACACCAAAGAATTTACCCCAGCGCTTGGTTATGTTCTCTAATTTAATCTCTGGCATGTTATTTACCTCCTATGCCGTCGTCCAGGCTCGCCCCGGTGAGTTTGTTAACAAGTGTGTTAAACACTAAGATTGTTACGATTAAGATTAAGTTAATCGCACTCGAGAATGCGTACAATCCCATCTCGTCGAAGTAATCGAGGGTCGTCGAAAGAATGAATCCCTGAGTACACAAAAGCAGGAACAGTGACAATTCTCTTAAGCAGGTCATAAACGGAAGCAGATATCCGCTAATGATAGAGGATTTCTGAATCGGGATTATGATCCTCGTCATTCGCTTAAACCACGATGCATTCTGGATAAGTGCCGCTTCTTCAAGCTCACCGCTTATCTGAAGCATTGAGTTAAGCGAGCTTCTCGATGCAAACGGTATGTATTTGACAACACCCGCGATGATAAGAAGCGTATATGTATTGAAAAGGTTAATCCTCTCATTCGAAAACAGTATAAAGAAAGCTGCGCCGACTGCGATTGAAGGCATTAAGTAAGGCAGGAAGGCTACGTTGTTAACGTAGTTGGCCCACTTGTTTCTTCTCTTCTTGGCAACCGCATAACCGATTAAGGTTCCGATGGTACCTGCGATGAGCGCACATACAACAGCAAGTAACAAGGTTCCTAAGAACGCATGCCAGATTGTGTTGTTGTAAAGAATACCGGGCTGGCCGTACATACCGTTTTCTGTAATATTCTCGTTGGTAACCCACCACTTTGTAGTCAGGTGAGCAAGGTTTCCGGAATATAAGAAACTGTAGTCACCGGGGTTAGGAAGGAATGTTTCCAAAGCAAACAGTAATATCGGCCAGATACTGGTAAAGAAAGTAATAAGGATAAAGATAATACCCACAAGATACTTTCCTATCTTACCGATTCGTAGCTTCGTAAGCTGTCCCGACTTACCCGTTACAGTGGTGTAATTCTTGCGGCTCTTAAGGCTTAACTGGTTCATTCCGAGGATGATTACACCGAATATCATCATGATAATCGCAAGGATACTTGCTTCGCCGGTGTACTTACTGTTCATGGAAATGTACTTGGTCGAAAGAGTCGTAAGGTTTAGATAATGAGGAACGGGATAACTTCCCATCGCACTGCCGAATACCAGAAGGATAGTCGACAAAATTGCGGGTTTAATCATGGGAAGCGTTACCTTGAACATAATCTTGGTCTTTGGTGTATCAAGAATGGTTGCAGCCTCTTCAAGGTTAGCGTCCATGTTCTTGAATATTCCGCCGATTAAGATGTATGCGAAAGGCGCGTAGTGAAGTCCCAATACCATTGCACTCGGGAATAATCCCTGGCACCACCAGTGAGGGAAATATACGTGGAATATCGATGCGAGTAACCCGTCCGAAGTACCCGTCACCTTATTTGAGTAGAACATGTGCTGCCATACTACAGCGAGTGTCCACTGAGGCATGATATAAGGGAAAATGAATATCGAACTTAAATATTTTTTGAACTTCATATCCGTTCTTGTAACAAGGAATGCGAAAAGTCCGCCGAAAAGAATGGATATGATACATGTAAGTATCGACAGGAATACGGTATTTACAAGCGGATTCCAAAGGTTGGTCTTCGCAAGCTTACTCGTAAACAAGTCGATGTAATTGACTATCGTATACCCCGATGCACGCTTGGTTAAATGCTGGTCAATGGTGCCCGGATGTATCGAAAATGTGTCTTTGACAATAGCGACAATGGGGGCAACCGTGCTGAAGGTAAGTACTATTCCGAACAGCAAAAGAATGATGTTTTGCGGCTGGGAAAACCATGTCTTTACCTTGTTCTTAAATATTGCCACCCTGTCAGGTTTAATATTTTCCTGCATAGGATGCTCCTTCTTTTAATAAGGGGGTGCCACTTATGGGAAGCGACACCCCCGGGGGTAGCTATAACTTATTCGGGCTTATAGTGATCGAGTACGTCAATCCAGCTTCCTACTGTGAATGATACTTCTGAGCAGTAAAGGGGATCTTCAAGTACGAGTTCGCCTTTGCCTTCGCCTGTCCACCAGTCATAACCTCTGTCGTTCTTAGCGGGGAATTCATCGCCGCCACCCTGAGAGTGCTGGAACTTATCTTCGATTTCTTTAGCTACGTTAGGGTTAGCTGAGTAACCGCCCATGTCCTTGCCCCATGCTTCGAAACCATCTTCCGTACAGGTCATGTATGCGATGAATGCGCATGCTGTCCAAGGAAGAGGACTGTTCTTGGTAAGGAATAAGTAGTGGCAGTAACCATAGCCGCCGATACCGGTGTAACCGTCTTCGTAAGCTGCAACCTTGATGTTGTTAACAGATACGGATGCGGATTCTTCTACGGAACGAAGCTTGGAGTATACAAGAAGACCTGACTGATCGGTAGCGGATGCATCTACAAGGGTGTTGCAGATAGGGCCGTCATCGGTCTGCTCGTTGTAGTTGTTAACCCAAAGCTTAATCCATGCAAGTGCGTAAGCGCCGTTAGCGCCGAGACCCAAGTCCTGAGCGTCAGACTGCATAGCCTGAATGGTGGGCTCGAAGTAAGCCTTCTTGGTAGCGTCTAACTTGTCGTATGCGTCCTTAAGCCATCCTGCGTACTTATCCTGGGTAAGCATCATAAGGAAGTTCTTACCTACGATTTCGGAGTCAACGCCCATGAATAAGGGGTGAGAACCTTCGTATACGAAATCCCAGCAGTTGGTGAATGTTGCATCACCTGTGCAGTTGAACATGAATACCTTGTTAAGTGTCTGAAGAGGTAAGAAACCTGTGAAAGCGTCTGCGGTAGTACCGTTAGCTTCTGCCCATTCCTTGGGAACGAAGGTCTTTAAGATACCTGTGTCAACCATCTTGCTCTGAATCTGGTTACCGTCCTGGATAAGGGTCATTGCGAATGTACCGGTGCTCTTTAAAGAGTCGGAAGTGAGCTGCTCGAAGATCTTGTTGTTCTTGGGCTGCTGCCATTCGAATTCCATTGTGTAGTTAGCATCGATTGACTGTAAGTACTCGATGAACTTGGGAAGTGCTGACTTACCGCGGCTTGAGTTACCTACGCCGTAGAATGTCTTTCCGTTGGATTCTTCGATAGCCTTCTTGGCAAGTTCTTCCATTGACATGCCTTCAGCTTCTTTGATGATTAAGTCGATACCTGTAAGTTCTTCTACAGGGGTATCTTCCTTAGTCTGTGTTACTTCTGTGGTTGCTTCTTTAGAAGCGGGGGTGTTGCTTGCAGCAGGCTCGCTCTTACCGCATCCTGTTAAGCCGGATACAACGAGTGTGCAAGCTAAAAGTGTAGCTAACAATCTCTTTTTCATAGTATGTGCTTCCTCCTTTACGCAATTTGCACAGATAATGCCACTACGGCAATAAAAAGAATGTACTTATCTGTGTTATTGCTTCCTGATAAGTACATTCTACTTGTGCACATTTGTAATTTGCAGAGGACAAAACTGATATTTTTTGTAAAAAATTCACATCTTTATTCAAGACCGTTTGACTGATAGTCTGAGGGTGACTTACCCACAAGCTTTTTGAAGGTATTGGAGAAATATGCTATGTCCTGATAGCCTACTTTCTCCGCCACTTCGTAGACCTTAACCTGAACGTCTTTAAGGTAGTCCATGGCTTTTCTGATACGATAACGGGTCAGGTAGTTGTTAATTCCTACGTCGGTCTCGGACTTAAACAGTCGGCTGATATGGCCTTCGCTTACGCCCATGGAGTCGGCAAGCTTACCTATGGAGAAGTCAAGGTCGGCGAAATGCTCTTCTATGTAGGTAAGAGCGGTCTGCACGTATCTGTTGGAAATCTCTGCTTTGTCTTTGAGGGGAATAAGCGTGTTCTCGAGTTCTCTGACCGAAGCGGGGGTGTTGGGATGTAAGTGAAGAAGCCTCTGCACCGAAGCCTCCAGTTCGCCGTCTTTAAAAGGCTTCAATAGGTAGTCGCTTACGCCGATTCGCACTGCCTGGCGCGCATATTCAAATTCGTTGTAGGCGGTAAGGAATATAACCTTGGTCGAGGGATACTTCTCGATAAGCTTCTCGGCAAGCTCTATTCCGTCCATCCTGGGCATTCTGATGTCCGATATTACAAGGTCGGGGCGAGTTTCTTCCGCTTTTTCCAGCGCTTCCTCGCCGTTGGCAGCCTCGGCCACCACTTCGCAACCTATGAGAGCCCAGTCGGTCTCCTCTTTGATACCCATTCTTACGTATTTTTCATCGTCCACTATCATAACGGATGTCATGGTGTAATCTCCCGTTCTTTGACCGGCGCCTCCGTGGAAAAAGGAAGCCGCACAGTCATCTCTGTACCTGTATCCGTGCGCTTGGCGCTTACTCCATACTCTCTTCCGTAGTACAGGCGGATTATTGTGTTAACGTTCTTAAGACCAAGATGCCCCTTTAATGCCTCGGGGTCGTCGGTCTCGATAAGCTTAATCATTTCGTCGCTTATGCCCTTACCGTTATCCGTTACGGTAATCACAAGCGTACTCTCGCCGTTTTCTTTTGCATCAAAGACTCTGTCAGCCGTAATCTTGATGCGGCCGTCGCTCCTGCCTTCAAGTCCGTGGATAATCGAATTCTCCACAAGCGGTTGCAGGATAAGCTTGGGTACGTAGGCCTTCGCGATGCTGTCGGCGACATCAACCTCAAGATCGAAGCAGTCGTCGAAACGAATCTTTTGAATGTCGCAGTAGTTGCGCACCAAATCGAGTTCGCTTTCGAGCATACAAAACTGATTCTCGGAAATACCCGTGCGCAGTATAGTCGCAAGCGATGAAGAAAGTGTCGCCACTTCCGGCACCTGATTGGCCTTGGCTACCCATTTGATGGTATCGAGAGTGTTGTATAGGAAATGCGGATTAAGCTGTGCCTGCATAAGCTCTATGCGGGCTTCATTAACCTTTCTCTCCGCTTCCACACGCTCGCGCATGGTGTCCTTAAGGCGCGCCGTCATCTTGTTAAAGCCCGATGCCAGCTGTCCGAATTCGTCCTCGCGGTTAAGGTCTATCTTGGTATCGAAGTCTCCTTTTCTAAACTGCTTCATCGCCACGCTCAACGTATTGATGGGCTTGGCAAAAGAAGTACTGAGGTACGAAGCCACAAGCAGACACAACAGCACGCTGATTACCACCTGCATCAGCACAATCTGGTAGCCCGCATGCACGGCAGACTTTTCAAAAGCAGGCGGTGTAATATAAATGCTGATAAGACCGCTGTCGCCCACTTCGGAAATATAAACGTTTTCTTCTATGTCCTTATTGTATAAATCGTTCTTAAAAAGATTCTTGCGGATGACGGACAGGTTATTCTTACTCTCTGCAGTTCCCATAAGGCAGAACGGCCTGAAATACTTATCAGCAAGCATGAAACCGTCCCTTGCGTTAAAAGAACCTGCCAGGATTCGCCTAAGCTCCGTCTGAGTAATCCTGATTACCGCGTAGCCCTTGGCACCAACGTCTGTAATCTTTCTTGCGATTATCATGGTGGCGCCGTCTTCGGTAGCGTCATAAGGATCCATTGCATATACTGTCGCGCCCTCAGCCTTGTCTGCTTCTCTAAGCACAGCGTAATTGGTCGGCAGTTCTTCGGACACCACACCTCTTCTGGTACTGAACTTGCTGTTACCGCCCAGGTACAGGTCCACTACAGCATAATCACGTATATCCGCAGTCACTTCATACAATGCGGAATATGTGTCAAGATCGTTCTTGGGCCCCGGCATAAGTGCTTTCTTAAGGGCGTCACTCTCGGATATTTTATCGAGGACGCTTTCGGAAAGTTTCAGAATCTCATCTACCTTGTCGACGATTGCAACCTCCTGTTCGTAATCTTCTCTCTCGTGGTCGACGCGGATTCTGGCCTGGAAGCCCTGAATCGTAAGAATTCCTCCGAAGATAACAAGGACCAATGTTACCGAAAGAATGATAAAGAAAAGTCTTCTTTTAAAGGAGTGTCTGATAAAGCCCATGTCAGTCCTCCTTACCGATAATCTCGTCCCAGAGGTTGAAGATGTCCTCTTCCTCCGCGGCAGATTTCTCTATATCAAAATCAATCTGGTCGATAGCCTCAGTGCCTTCCGGAAGGATAATATCCGTGCGAACCGGACGTCTGTAGAACTCATACATCGCGTAAGCCTGAGTATCGTAATCCGTCACAAAATCTATGAACAGGCCCGCATTATAACTGTGCGGAGCATTCTTAACCATAGCGACACCGTCGGGTACCGCGCCGGTACCGTCCTGCGGGTAGACCATCGTAATATCGTAGCCTGCAAGAATCGCTTTCTTGGCGGTTTCTTCCAGCGTAATACCCATTAAAAACGAGCCGTCAGAAACCTGCTCGATAATCTGGCCCGAAGAAGTCAGCACGCGACCGTCGAGGTTGTTAAGAAACTCCGTCATGGATTCTTTGAGCGTTTTGTCGCTCATCTGGGAAATCGTCGATAATATCGTATAACTGGTACCGGAGCTGTGAAGGTCGGCAAAAGCAATCTGCCCCTTCCATTTACCTTCCGTAAGTTCCGCCCATGTAGCAGGCGCTTCAGCCTCGGGAACCAGTTTGTTATTATAAATAAACACCAGGGGAAGTTCCGTGAAAGGTGTCCAGTAGTCGCCCTCTGAAAGATAGTGCGCATCGAGGCTCTCTATGCTCGAAACCTCATAAGGCATGAACATGTCCTTACCGGCTTCAAAAGACTCGATACCGCCGCCGAACATTATGTCACAAGCGCCTTCTTCAGCCGCTTCTTTTACTTCTTTAAACATCTCGGTGGTTCCGCCCGCATGAATCTCGACCCATATGCCGGTGCGGTTTTCAAATTCTCTGATGATGGGAAGGTATACTTCTTCTTTGTGGGAAGTATAGACGATGAGCTGCTTGTCACCGGGGACACTGTATCTTTCGGAAATCTCAGAAATAAGCGTGCTTCGCTCACTCTGCCTGCACGCACTAAGAAGGAGCATCGCTGCTCCTAAGATAAGTACACTTATTCTTTTGCCTATTCCCCTAATCTTTGCACTCATGCAGGTATTATAGCACAGAATATCTCAACAAACAAAAAAGCCCCGCCCTTCGGAGCTTAAGTCTCGAAAGGCGGGGGTATTGCACTTTATTAAACTACGAACTGACTTACCAAAGTGTTCAGTTCTTCGGACTGGGTCGAAAGCTCGGTGGATACAGCGCTTGACTCCTGAGCGGTTGCGGTGTTGTTCTGTACTACCACTGCAATCTGCTCGATGCCCTTGCTGATTTCGTCCATGTTCTGAGCCTGTGACCTTGCAAGTTCGCCTGACTCCTGAACGATTTCCGCAATGCTGTTAACAGAATCCTGCACTCTTCCGAGAGCTTCGGTGGTCATTTCAACTACGCGGTTACCGTTTTCGATTTCCTGAATGGTACCTGCTATAAGTTCGTGTGTATTCTTAACAGCCTCTGAACTTTCATTGGCAAGTGAACTGATTTCGTCTGCAACAACGGCGAAGCCTTTACCCATTTCGCCTGCTCTTGCGGCTTCGATTGAAGCGTTAAGGGCAAGGAGCTGTGTCTGCTTGGCAATACCTTCGATGGCATTGGTAACCTGCTCAATCTGATGAGAAGCATCGGTAATACGCTCCATGGCGCTTGTAACTTCCTGCATTCTTTCGGCGCTGACTTCGGCTTCACGTCGTACCTGCTTGGCAAGGTCTACACCCTTTTCTGCTGAAGCTGCCATATCCTTGGTCTGATTGTTAACGCTTTCAACACTTGCTGTAAGCTCTTCAACCGCAGCTGCCTGATCTGTAGCACCTTCTGCCAGTTCCTGTGCTCCGTGAGCTAAGTTGGATGCATCCTGCGCAACCTTTGAAGATGCAGTCTTAACGTCTCTGATAGTACCGGAAAGCTGTGATACTATGCGATCTACAGATTCTTTTATCGGTGCAAAGTCTTCTACGTAAAGTTCGGGATGATCGGTGCTCTTTGAGAAGTCGCCGGACGCAACTCTGTCAAGTGATGCGCTTATATCAGAGACTACATTTTCTATAACCGTCGTTGAATTGTCAAGGTCTTTGGCAAGCTGTCCGAGTTCATCCTTAGCATCATAAGCAATTGAAATCTTCATTCTTCCCTTGGCCATTGAGCCTGCCGCTTCGGAGATTTCATTTACGGGTTCAAGAATAGCGTTACTGAAAACCCTCCTTGCATTAACAATAAATATCAATATCGCAACTACGATTAACGCAGAAACAATTATCATCACAACAACTACCAGCATACTGGTCTTATAAACCGATACGGCCGAAGCTCCGGTTTCTGTGGAAACCGCCTTCAAATCCTTAACCACCGCATCAATGGAAGGATAAAGCGTATCATTAAAGAAGTAGAATACTTCCTCATTGCTGCTTCCGCTATTAAACATTTCTCCTAACTTTTCCCCGTTAGCTTGAACTGTTTTTAAATCGGTGCTTACTTTGTTTAAATTGGCCTGATTCGAATACAGCCCTGAAAAAGTCTTAAGGTTGGCGTCAAACTCACCAAACTTATCCATTGCCTTTCCGAGCTGTTCTTCCTTAATGGCAGGATCCGGAGCCGCCATTGCCCAAAGAAAAGCTTTGGAAAGCGCCTGAATATCGATACGAATTTCGCCCTGCACATTACCGATTTCATAGTTCTTCTGCATCGCACTGATAGCCGTAAGGCTTATCGCAATTGTAAAAACCAAAACAATTACCGCTACCGCAAAAAGCCTCAAAATCTTTTTAAATACAACCTTAAATTTGTCTTCTACTTTAAGTTCTTTAATGCGCTCAGAAGAAATCGTTAAAAATCCTTTCATTTTCCCCTCCTGTGATATGGATTATCAAAAATTGCGGATGTACCACATTTTTTTAATCCTATCACGCGCAAATTACCCTATAAATAACAGAAGAAGAGCATCGATAGCAATGTACCGATGCCCTTTATATGACTAATCTTCCACTTTGAAGTTTTTAACAATTTCAGCAAGCTTTTCGGAAGCCATGTCTATTTGTTTTTCCGTTTCGTTAAGTGCCGCTACATTTTCCGAAACCTGATCAGCCGTTGCCGACAATTCCTCGGCAGTGGCGGCGTTTTCCTGGGACACTGCGGAAAGTCCTGCCACAAGTCCGTTTATGTTTTCAAAGCCTTTGGCCAGCTCCGAGTTAACCTCTTTAAGACCGTCTACCGCGTAATTGACGTCGTCAATGCTGTTTACGATTCCTTCAAAGCTTCCCTTGGTTTCTTCTACGCTGATGTTTTGTCTCTCCACGAATTCTTTTACTCTTCTGGAGGAAGCTGTGGCCTTGGCGGTGTTCGTTTCAAGCTCTTCCAAAAGTGCGTTTATGGTGTTCACATTATCCGCCGACTGAACCGAAAGCTTTCTGATTTCCTCGGCTACTACGTTGAATCCTCTGCCGTACTCGCCGGCTCTTGCCGCCTCTATGCTTGCGTTAAGCGATAACAGATTGGTCTGCCCCGCTATGGCCGAAATAAGTCCGGATACCTCGCTTATTCGATTTGAGCTCTCCTCTATCGATGCTATTCCGTCAAATACGCTTCCGAAAGCATCTATACACTGTTTGTTAATCTCTATAAGTCCCGCTACTTTTTCCATTCCCTCGCCTGTAGCCTTGTTAATCTTTTCGCCGGCCTTTGTAATGGAGTCGGTAGATTCAACGGATCTGTTCATAACATCGGACAGTCTCGTCATATCCGAAGCAATCTCTTCCACATCTGAAGCGGTCTGAGATGCTGTCTCCGCAAGTTCTTCCGCAGCTGTATTAATGGCTTCCATGCTGGATGCGGCCTCGCGGGTGGCGTTACTCATACTTTCGCAGGAACCCGCCAGCTCATCGGACTGCGCATACAGCACACCGATAACATTCTTAAGATTGTCCTGCATAGTCTTAAATGACCTCGTCATCTGGCCCACTTCATCCTTGGCCTTAGTATCGGGAACCGCCGTGGTTAAGTCGTTGGTCGCAAGGATATCCAGGCGTTCTTTGGTCTTTCTGATTCCCTTACCTATAGAGTGCGCAACAAAGAACACCACAATAGTTATTACCGCTATAACCGCAAGGTAAATTAAACTTATTCCCTTAATCTGCTTGTCTGTTCTGGCAGTCATGGCATCGCCCTGCTTAAGCGCCCAGCTCTCTGTAATGGCCTGAAGTCTTGCAAGGGAACTCCTGGCGGTTTCAAAGCTTTGTTTTTGCCTATTAACATCTCCTATACGAAACTCAAGTACATAGGCGCCGGTATATGATATCAGGTTCTCCGAAAAAATGTTGAAAGCTTCCTCAAAATTGACTCCATCCACTGTGGTTTCTTTAAACAGTGAATTGTCAAGAGTCGCTATCTCGCTTGCTTTGGTCGCATAGTCAAGGCACGCCTCAGTACTTTCTTTGTATTCCTCCATCTGCTCCTTTTCAGCGTCTTGTGTTTCAATGTATCTTGTAAAAGAAAGCTGCGCTCTGTAAAGCTCCCTGTCGGCAGATAAGAGGTTGTGATTCACATTATAAAGAGTGTCATAGTAGACAGCCCTGGAATCATCCACAGCATTACGCACATTTATTCCCAACATTACCAAAGAAAGAATCAGAAGTATCTCAAGTGGGAAAATGGTAAGAAAGATTTTGAAGCCAATTTTGAGATTTTTCATGAATGTATACCCCACATAATAAAATTTTGCGCAAAAAAACAGGGCATAGCGTTTAAAACCTTAACGCTGAGTGCCCCTTTTTCACTGCTTTTTGGTCGTTTTTATTATAATCTGATTAACATAATATTTCAACACAAATATGACAAATCATTGCTTTTTGTGCAAAAAATAAGGCACTTGCCTTACTTTTTAAGACAAGTGCCTGTGTATTAAGCTATATGGGTCTTAGTACATTCCGCCCATTCCGCCGCCTGCGGGCATCGGAGGCTGGGGCTCCTTGATGGTAGCTACTGCAGATTCTGTGGTTAAGAATGTGCTGGCTACTGATGTTGCATTCTGAAGAGCGGTTCTGGTAACCTTGGCGGGATCGAGGATACCTGCCTTAACCATGTCAACGTACTCTTCTTTGTATGCGTCAAAGCCTACGCCTACTTCGGATTCTTTAACCTTATTGATGATTACGGAACCCTCTAAGCCTGCGTTATAAGCGATGTGGTAAAGAGGTGCTTCCATAGCCTTAAGAACGATGTTGGCACCGGTCTTCTCGTCGCCTGAAAGTTCGTCTGCAAGCTTCTTAACTTCCTTGGAAGCGTGGATGTATGCAGAGCCACCGCCACAGATGATACCTTCCTCAACTGCTGCACGGGTAGCTGCCAAAGCGTCTTCCATACGAAGCTTAGCTTCCTTCATTTCTGTCTCGGTAGCAGCACCTACGCGGATAACTGCAACACCGCCGGAGAGCTTCGCAAGTCTTTCCTGAAGCTTCTCTCTGTCGAAGTCGGAAGTGGTGGTCTCAATCTGACCTTTAATCTGGTTGATACGTGCAGATACTGCTGCCTTGTCGCCACAACCGTCAACGATAACTGTGGTTTCTTTCTGCACTTTAACGGACTTAGCACGGCCGAGCATGTCAAGTGTAGCTTCTTTTAACTCAAGGCCGAGTTCGGAAGAGATAACCTGTCCGCCGGTAAGAACTGCGATATCTTCAAGCATCTGCTTTCTGCGATCGCCGTAGCCGGGAGCCTTAACTGCAACTACATTGAAAGTACCGCGAAGTTTGTTAACGATTAATGTGGTAAGAGCTTCGCCTTCAACATCTTCAGCTACGATTAAAAGCTTGGAGCCGGACTGAACAATCTGCTCAAGTAAAGGAAGAATCTCCTGAATGTTACTGATCTTCTTATCTGTAATAAGAATGTAAGGATCGTCAAGAACTGCTTCCATCTTATCCATATCAGTTGCCATGTATGCTGAAATGTAGCCTCTGTCGAACTGCATACCTTTAACGAGTTCGAGTTCGGTCTCCATGGTCTTAGACTCTTCGATAGTAATAACGCCGTCGCCGGAAACTGTTTCCATAGCCTTGGCAACCATCTCGCCTACTTTGTCATCACCTGCGGAAATAGCTGCAACTCTTGCGATGTGCTCGCTTCCGTTAACCTTCTGAGCCATACCTTTGATAGCTTCAACAGCCTTGTCGGTAGCCTTCTTCATACCCTTACGAAGTACGATGGGGTTAGCGCCTGCTGCAAGGTTCTTCATGCCTTCATTGATCATAGCCTGTGCAAGAACTGTAGCGGTTGTGGTACCGTCACCTGCTACGTCATTGGTCTTTGTAGCAACTTCTTTAACGAGCTGAGCGCCCATGTTCTCGAAAGCGTCTTCGAGTTCGATTTCCTTCGCAATTGTAACACCATCGTTAGTGATAAGGGGTGCGCCGTAGGACTTATCAAGAACTACGTTTCTGCCCTTAGGTCCGAGTGTTACTCTAACTGTATCTGCAAGCTTGTTAACGCCTGCTTCGAGAGCCTGTCTTGCGTCGGCTCCGTACTTAATCTCTTTAGCCATTGTACATTCCCTCCAATTATTCAATTACAGCAAGGATATCGTCCTGCTTGCAAATGATGTATTCTTCTTCGTCAAGTTTTACTTCGGTGCCTGAGTACTTGGAGTAAATAACCTTGTCTCCCACCTTAACCTGCATCTTAACTTCTTCTGTGCCGGGACCTACAGCAACAACTTCTGCCTGCTGGGGCTTCTCCTTATTCTGACCGGGAAGTACGATTCCCGACTTGGTAGTCTCTTCAGCTACTAACTGCTTCAAAACGACTCTGTCGTTGAGTGGTGTTAACTTCATGACTTAGCCTCCTAATTTATATTGTTAGCACTCAGTATGCCCGAGTGCTAATTATTATCACATATACATTTATACGCTTAAGAAGACGGAGATGCAAGTGTTATTTTGGCTTTTTATTGTTTTTTTATATTTGCTATCTATCGCTTCGCTTCTCAAGCCCGCTCGGCAGTTCGATTTCTCGTCGCTCTGCCGCAAGGGAATGCATAAAATCGCCGATTTTCAAATTTTATCCATTGTTTTCACACAGGCATTTTGAGGTACAATGGATAAATTTTCGATTTTCGAGTTTTTATGCATTGTTTTTTCCTCGGTATTCATGGCGACAATGGATAAAAAAAAGATTTTGGCTGTTTTATGCATTGTATTCAGGCTCAGATATCTCTCTTAAAGCCGTTTCGACCCATTTATTACCATAAAACAATGCATAAATTCTTCTTTTTCTGAAATTTATCCATTGCCTCGCAAAATGTTGGGAACAAAACAATGGATAAAATCGGCTAATTCTTCTTATTATGCATTACAAAAGAAAAAGGGGCTCCTCTGCAATCGAAAAGCCCCTGAAATTAGTCCTTATTAGAGCAGATTACGCTTTTACACGCCGGCAACATAAGGAATAATCTTATCCAGAACAGCCTCGAAGCGCTCTGTATCTCTCACGATGTCGTATCGCTCCTGTTTCAGTCTATCAAAAAGTTCCCCACATTCTGTAAATGCATGATTTTTGAACAACGTGTCCTTTCTGACTTCATATCCTGAAAGTAACGTTGAATGCAATGTCTGCTTTTCAGGTAAAGTGTCAAACATTACCGCATACTTGGCTGCTTCTTCAAGATGATACAGCGTTTCTTCCGTCTTCCCGATAAGCACCGTCATTGCAGCGATATACCTATGCTTCTTTGCCAATATCCATGCTTCATTGCCATATTCACCTTCATATACCACATTCAGAATCTCAATAGCTTTTTTGCAAATAGAAATCCTGTCCTCTATAGACAAGCTCTCATCCTGAAAGCCCAGGTCCGACATACGCTCCACTATTCCTGACATATTTTGTGCATATGTCATTAATGCTTCTTTGCAGTGCAACTTGAGTCTTTCCCCTGTGTAGAGATCTTTCAACTTAAACTCGTAAGACATGCTTATAATAGGCAATTTCTCAGCCAAAGCAATAGCTTCTTCTGTTCTGCCAAGTAGCTCAAGCGAATTTATCTTTTCAAAGTTGGCAGCATTGCGAATTACCTGATCCGTACATTCGTTCAAAATACGGTCGGCTATTTCAATCGCTTTTGCATGGTTTTTCCGCAATTTTTCTTCATCATCACTATACTCAAAATTTAGTTCATGGATAAGATAATTCAAAAGAACGTAATTCTTTGGATACTTAACTACCGCTTCCTGAAGGATTTTGATATTTTTACTTACCAAACCTTTTCGCTCATTCTCCCTAACCTCTTCCATTATCTTATCCGTCTCGCGCTCATCCTTATAGTTCTCCATTCCCATGAGCTCATCAATAGTAATACCGAAATAATCCGCTATAGCCGGCAACAATTGTATGTCGGGATAAGTATTACCATTCTCCCACCTGCTGACCGCCTGCTCGGATACATTAAATACCGAAGCAAGCTGAGTCTGAGTCATTTCTTTTTCTAATCTGTATTTCTTTATATTTGCACTTAATGCTATCATCTGTTCAATCCTCCGTAATAATGTGTATTCGAAGCTTCTGAAATAATTATTCCATTGGAAAAAGCAAAAATCAATTACTCATTTGTTGTGTACAATACAACTATAGTGAGAATAGGTGCCTAGCATTGTGCAACTTATTTTAGTTGCAAATATGTTCATTCAGTGATACACTTAAGTCTCCGGTAATACTTAAAGTAAATAATGGGACAAAAAGAAAAACTGATTAGACGTTTGAAATCCTTTCCAAAGGATTTCACGTTTGAGGAAGCCGAGAGGCTTTTAGGATTTTTCTCTTATCGAAGAAGCGATAAAGGAAAAACCAGCGGTTCACGTGTCATGTTCGTTAACGATGAGTTTGGTACAAAGATATTACTCCACAAGCCACATCCTCGAAAAAATTTGTTGGAGTATCAGGTTAAGCAGCTGATTGAACAGTTAGAACAGGAGGGGCTCATATGAATAACATTATCGAATACAAGGGCTATATCGGCAGCGTAGAATTTTCGGAAGCCGACAATCTTCTGTTTGGCAAAGTTCAGGGAATTCGCTCTCTTATCTCCTATGAAGGAACTACGGTGGCCGAACTGATTAAGGATTTCCACGCTGCAGTTGATGATTACCTAAATGCATGCGTTTCCGATGGAGTTAAGCCTGAGATTGCCTACAAAGGAAGTTTCAATGTACGAATAGGAAGCGATCTTCACAAACGTGCTGCTGCCTATGCCATAGCACACGAGCAGACGCTCAACAACTTTATAGCTGAAGCTGTACGAGATAAGCTAAGTATCTCAGCCAAAGCTTAATTCAATTATGAACCGGTCCTTATTCTGAGGGACCGGTTTTTTGCTATCAAAAAAAGGCTCCGCCGAAGCGGAGCCCACATTGTTCAAATAAATACCGTATCTTACGCCCAAACCAACCAGATAAATACATAGCCGATAATAACAGCGGTAAAGGTGAAAGGAATACCGATTTTAAAGAAATCTGAGTTCTTAACCGTGTACCCTTCCTTCTTAAGGATGCCGATACCCGCAACGTTCGCGGAAGCACCGAAAGGTGTGATGTTACCGCCGAGGGTCGCGCCGGTAAGGAGTCCGAAGTACAATACAACAGGATTGATTCCAAGTTTAAGTGAAATACCCTGCACAACCGGAAGCATCGCTGCCACGTAAGGAATATTGTCGACAAAAGCAGAAATAACTACGGAGCCGAATACGATAATCGTATAAAGTACAAACAGGTTACCGCCGCCGAGGCCTGAGAACCAGTCGGCAATCTTATCAATGATGCCTGCCTCGGTAATACCGGCGATTACGGTAAAGAGTCCGCAGAGCATAAGCAATGTCTGATAATCGAGTTCCTTAAGCACAAGTTTCAAAGGTGCTGTGCTCTTGCGAGACAACATATTGCGCACGAGCTCGATAATAAAGATTGTCATGCAGATAAGACCGTTCTTAATATCGTCAATCACGGGAATTTCGAAGAATGACGCAATAATCAGGCACACAACAACCATCGCAAGCATAATGCCGGGTACGTGGTCGGTTACAGGTGTGAGGCGCTCAGCCGTAACGGGCTGCTTCTGCTTTCTGAAGATAAAATAAAGAATCACTACGGTTCCCAAAGCTCCGAGTTCTACCGCCCAGAAAATGGAAAACTTACCCTGCCAGAACAGGAAATCTATGAAGCTCATTCCCGCATATCCGCCGAGAAGAATCGATGTGGTATCGCCTACCAGTGTCGCAGCTCCCTGCAGGTTAGAAGACACGGCAATAGAAATAATTACCGGCACGGGATTGATCTTTAATTTCTTACAAATCGCAAGGCCTACGGGCGCAACCATCAGAACGGTCGCAACGTTATCAACAAATGCCGACACAACGCCCGAAAATACGCACAACGCAATAATCGCCGCGCAGGCATTGGGCATCTTCTTAAGCATAAGGTCCGCAAGTCGCGCAGGCATTCCCGTCTCAATGAACAGTGTCACAAGACCCATCGTGCCCGCAATCATCATGATTACGTTCCAGTTAATCGCTGAGGGAACCTTCGTTACGGACAATACTCCGGTCACCACCATGGCCACCGCTCCGCCGAGGGCAAACCACACTCTGTACTTGGAAAAAGCAAGCATTCCAATATACATCAGTACAAAAATAATAAGTGCTGCTATCATGTTACTATCCTCTCTTAATCACAATACTCCGGCCCCACTGCCAAAGAAGCTGCAACAAAGCCCCTAAGCATAATAAAACCGGGCACAGCTCTCACTACACCCGGTAAATCTTCATGATACTCCCATGTATAGTGAACGCTATACATGAGTCTTGCAATTTAAAGTATGCCAGATCTTTCGATCGTGCTGGTGACTTCCTACGGTTGCCCGCCTGCTACTCCCTCATGAAACAATAAAAGTTTATATCTTTTATGACTTCCAGTCAAGGAGAGTTGTGGATTTTTGAATCTTCTGCTTCATATGGTAGCAGAATGTATCAAACTCACCAAAGTCCATTTCTGCCCAACGTCCGCCCATACGTCTCTGAACGTCCTTGGCCGGTAAGTTTAAAAACGCAATCATCTCGTCGGGGTCATATGCCTGAATTCCCGTTACGGGAGTGCTGTGTCCAAGATACGCCTTGGTGGCATCGGCTATAAAAGTCTTCTCCTGCTCAAGCTTAGACGCCGCTTCTTCCTCATCTTTTCTTTCAAGCATTTTCTTAAGTGCTGCTAAATTTTCAAGATCGCCCATATTTAATCTCCATTTCTTAAGTGCCCACTTGAATCAATCTTAACGCAACCCAATTAACAAATTGTATGCCTTAAGCCAAAGAAAGCAGCTCCCCTATTGTCTTAATGCTGTAATCCGTTTCAGGAACATCGCCGAATCCATACTCGGCAAAGACAAACTTAATACCCGCCTTCTTAGTGGCAATACAGTCTCCCATTGTATCACCAATATAAACCGTGTCAATAGGCAACAATCCGTTACGTTCCATCACAAGCTTAATATTCTCATCCTTCTGAAGTTCCGTGCGTCCGAAACACTCAAAATCCTTGATAAGTCCCGTAAGTCCGGTCTTTCTGATAACAAGCTCGATATATCCGTCCTGACAGTTGCTCACTATGAAAAGGTTGTGATTCTTAGAAAGCTTACGAAGCGTATCATTCATACCTTCATACGTAAGGTCTTCATCACACTCCGAAAGGGCCGCCTGTTCATACTCACAGCACAGCGAAAGAAGCTCTGCCTTAACACCCGCATCGATATCGCCGAACAAATCGTCCGCGATTACATCCATGGGCTTACCGAATTCTTTCTTAAGCATGTCTGCGGTAACGTTAAGGCTTGCAAGTTCCGGCACTGCCATCTTGCGAATTGCCTTATTCCACGCACCTGCCACCACTCCGGTGGTATTCCACAAAGTTCCGTCAATATCAAAAATAAGATTCTTCATAGGCTCCTCATATTACTTACCGATACCAAAGTATGACAAGATACCGAGTACAAACACAATCAAAATGATTACGGGAAGTCCCAGCAAAACAAGGCACAACACATACACAAGCACAAACGCGCCACCGCCGTACTGACCCGCTTTCATAGGGAATCTGTACACGTTGCCAAGTCCTATGGCGCAACCCGCACTAAGCAGAATGAATCCCAGTCTGCTCCCCAAATGCTCTCTTTCCATCTTACTTCTCCTTTTTTGCAAAATACTTAAAAAGTATACCATTTAACCCCTCCTATGTCGAGAAAAACAGTTTGCGCGGAAACCCTGATATGTTATACTTTTAGCTGTTAAATAAAGAGAATGATGAAAGGAACAAAGTTATGAGTGAATTATTAGACAAATTCAAAGCGTACCTTGCAGAGACCACCAATCTTGGTCACGCTTCAACCCTTTTATACTGGGATTTGGAGACCTCCATGCCCAGAGAAGGCTTCAAGGGCCATTCCGACGCTCTCGCCTACCTTTCCACCGAGAGTTTCAAAAGAAACACTTGCGCCGAAATGGGCGAATTTCTTGACAAGTTAAGTGCTCCCGCAGAGTTCGATGCACTTGATTCCGACTGGAAGTACATCGTTAAGCAAATGAAGAAAAACTACGACGAGAACAAGCGCGTTCCCGCAGATTTCTACCACGACTTCATCGTAGCTCAGAACGAAGCCGGCGTAGCATGGCAGGATGCCAAGGCGAAGAACGACTTTTCAATCTTCGCACCTCACCTTGAAAAGATGATTGATTTTTCCAAAAAAATGATGGGCTATATGCGCCCCGACATGGAAATCTACGATGCTATGCTCGACTCCTACGAAGAAGGCATGGACTCAGCTACCTATGACCGCGTATTTAACGAGTTAAAAGAAGGACTTCTCCCTCTTCTTAACAAGATTCTCGCAGCCAAGCCCTACGACGAATCCAAGTTTAAGAAAGAATACGACATCCCCGCTCAGAAGGCTGTTGAAAAGTTCTTGCTTGAGTACATCGGATTTTCTTTTGACAAGGGCTGCACAGGCGAAACCGAGCATCCCTTTACCCTTAATTTCAACTCCAAGGATGTTCGCGTATCCAACCACTTCAGAACCGACAATGCGGTTGACCCCATGTTCTCCGCTATCCACGAGGGCGGACACGCTATCTTTGAGCAGAACGTAGCCGAGCGCCTCGACGATACCGTTGCAGGCTCCTGCAATTACTTAGGTCTCCACGAGAGCCAGTCCCGTTTCTACGAGAACGTTCTCGGACGTAACATTAACTTCTGGAAGCCTATCTACGCTAAGCTTCAGGAAATCGACCCTGACTTTAAGGACATCACAATCGACGAGTTCTACCGCTACATCAACAGCGTTAAGAACTCACTCATCCGCACTCAGGCCGACGAGGTTACATATTGCCTCCACGTCATCGTACGTTACGAAATCGAGCAGGAAATCTTCAGAAACAACGTACCCGTTTCCGAGCTTCCTGCCCTTTGGAACAAGAAAATGGAGGAATATCTCCACATCACTCCTCCCTCCGACGCAGAAGGCATCTTGCAGGATATGCACTGGAGCGACGGAAGCTTCGGTTACTTCCCCACATACCTTCTTGGTACCATCTACGACGGAATGTTCCTTGAAGCTGTTGAGAAAGACCTCGGCTCCATCGACACCGTTCTTGCGGAAGGTCGTATCAAAGACATCACCAAGTGGCTCAACGAGCACATCCATCAGTACGGAAGCTCCCGCAAGCCCAAAGAAGTCATTCAGGCAGTATGCGGTCGCGAAGTAAGCGCTCAGCCTATTCTTAAGTACTTTACCGACAAGTACACCAAGATTTACAATCTATAATTTCAAGCATGACAAAGCCGCGGGGCTATCAACAGCTCCGCGGCTATTTTTATGACTTATTTAACCGTTCTTAAATCATCCGGATACAAAGGCTTATCCATGTACACATCCGTGAACTTATTAAGTTCCACACCGTAATCAGTGTATGCGTTCTTGTGCTCCTGTGTGAAGCTTCCGTCAGGCTTAATCGTGATTACGCAGGCGCCTCGCTGGGTTCCCGACTTCATAATCTTGTCACCGTACGCTTCATTGTCAACGGAATAACCGTATGCCAAAAGAACGCCTTTATACTTAACCACAGCATTGTTTACATGGTCATGTCCGCAGAAAATTGCTTCAACTGCGCCCATGTTCTCGCACAGCACTTCGAAGAAGTTGTCGAGCTTATCGGGCGTTTTGTCGGTTCGATTCAATCCGCCGTAGCATACTTTCTCATCCCAGACGCCGGATATGAATTCGGTGTCGACGGGATTGTTCTTTTGCTTAAACTCAATGATGTTGCCCTTATCGTCCTTAACCTCTTCGATTAAATCGTCAAGGGCTGTCCTGTACTCTCCGATCGGAATGTGCATGAATGTAATGGTCGGAACATACTCGCCTTCCGGAAGACCTGCCTCGAGCGAAAGCTTCTTAACCGTCTCTGCTGCCCAGTCTACCTGAGCGTCGTGAATTACATCATACTTACCCTTAACCGTCGCCATGAAGGACTTGTCCACGTAATCATTGGAGTCGATGAGCATTATAAGCTTCACAACCTCGCCCGCGGTGTTCTTAACACGTATAAACTGGTTGGTTACACTCGGAACCGACGGTGCATCAAGGTCGGTGAAATCCTGCTTAAAGAAGCAGTACTCCGAGTAGTCGCTTGCGTACAAATCACCGATGTCCTGCCTGCTTGCGTAGTCCATGGCCTCGGTGTCGTGGTTACCGAATACGGTGGTAAAATAAACCTGCTCGTGGTCGAAAATATCTATAAAGGTCTTGGCAACCATCTTGTTGTTGAAAGTACCGCTTCCGTTGTATCCGGGCGGGATAAGGCAATAGGTGTTGTCGCCGCCGCAGATTACGATGTCGGGCTTTTCTTTTTGCAACATGGTAATAACTTCGTAGATGGTCTTCTTATCGTTCTTGTAAGTCCAGAATCCACCGCCCAGGTGCACATCTGTAATATGCATGATACGAAGGTCGCCGTCTGTGGTGATGGTGATGTATCCGTTTTCTTCTACCGGAACGATGCGGTCGGCGGAATATTCAACCGGTGCGAAAGTCTTAATGTACTTGCGAAGACTTACATTCACTAACACGTTCACAAGAAAGAGCACCAGATACAGTGCCACAATTACCCCTAATGTGATACATAACCTTTTGAGCCATTTTCTTTTTTTCATAGTCAACTTATCCTTTGTAAAATTTATGCAAATCTCTGAAGGGTTCTGAAGAGATCTTTGACGTTAATCGGCTTAGCCAGATGAGCGTCCATGCCCGCCATGAGAGCTTTCTTACGGTCTTCCTCGAAGGCATTTGCCGTCATTGCAATGATGGGTAGCTTAGCGTACTTGGAATCCGCGAAACTTCTGATGGCGCCCGTCGCCTTGTAGCCGTCCATGTACGGCATCTGCACATCCATGAGCACGTAGTCGTAGTAATCGGGAGCCTTCTGAAGCACCATCTCGACCGCCACCGAACCGTCGTTGGCTTCTTCGACTATAAGCCCGCGACTCTCTAAGATATGCTTGGCAATCTCTCTGTTCATGTCATTATCTTCAGCAAGAAGAACGCGCTTGAACTCAAGGCCCTTATCGTAATCCACTTCTTCGTCCGCAGAATCGGGAGATACGTTCTCGGCAATTCTGAAGTCGATTCTTATGGATACGATTGTTCCGGTACCAAGCTCACTCTTAACATCTATGGTGCCACCCATCATGTCCACCAGTTCCTTGGTAATCGCCATACCGAGGCCCGCGCCTTCTACGCCGCTTGCGGTCGTGGAACGTTCGCGTGAAAAGGATTCGAAAATGTGCTTTACGAACTCCTCACTCATACCGATACCGGTGTCCGTAACCGTGAACTTAAATCTTGCATATCCCAGCCGCTTTCCGGGAAGCTCTTCCACGATGAAGCTGATATTGCCGCCGGGCTTCGTATATTTAACCGAGTTACTGATAATATTCGTAAATATCCTGTTAAGGCGCGCTGCGTCGCAGAATATCATGTTGTGTTCTATATCACGATATTCGATTGTCATATTAAGGCCGTGAGCCACCCCGTCCTGCTTGGATAACTGGAAGCAGTTTCCCGTCGTAACCTTAATGTCGTTGGGCATCTCTTCTATGGCAATCTTACCGTTTTCGATTCGCGCCATATCAAGGACGTCGTTAACAAGACTTAGCAGCTGATGGCTGGCAAGCTTAACCTTCTGCAGGCACTCGTCTCTCTTCTCGGGATTGCCCGCATTGCTTTCCGCCATATCGGTGTAGCCTATGATAGCGTTCATAGGCGTTCTGATATCGTGGCTCATGTTAAAAAGAAAAGTACTCTTGGCCTTACTTGCTTCCTCGGCGCGTTTATTGGCCTCGATAAGTTCGATTCGGCGGTTCTGCTCTTCTCTTGTTTCTATCTCTCTGTTTGCTATACCGATTACGATAATCTTCGGGCGCGCGTTAACATTACCGACCTTAACGCATTTAGCCTCGAATATCTCTTCAGAGCCGTTGATTAAGCACCTGAACCTCTTAATTACAAGGCTGGTCTCCCTTAGCGCTTCTCTCAAATGCGTAACGCTTCCGGCAAAGAACATGTCCTCTCTGTCGTCTTCCTGCACAACCGTATTCACATAGATTCTGTACGCAGGCGAATAATTTATCTTATCCTTGAAGAACTCTCCGAAATGAGCCTCCATCGCCGAGTCGGTTCGGATAGGCGTAAGCGAATCCGTATCAAGGTCTACGTAAAAAGCAGACGCGTATTCATTGGCCAGGACTTCGATAATGGATTTATCAAGCTCTAACTGGCGTTTCTGCTTCTCTGCTTCTCTTTCCTGAAGCCTTGACTGTCTTCTTCTTGCAATTTCACTGTATATGATTACCGAAACGGAACGAAGTAAGAATCTGTCGTCCACGGATTTCTTGGGATTATCAAGACCTAAGAAGCCCACAATCGTCTTACCGTTTTTGATGGGGCTTAAGATAATACTTTCAACTTTCTGGGAAATAAGTGTGTCGTAGACGTAGCCGCCCCTGATTTCATCTTCTACGGATGCAATCCAGACCTCACCTTCCTTGCCGTACTCTTCGAGCCAGGTAGAAATAATGTCCTGCGGATAGGTCATGGTCTTGTCTATGGAGCTAAGTCCCTCACGGCACCACTCATAGGTATTCTTGTAGCACTCTTCGTCTTCGTAGAGCTCATAGAGATAGCAACGATCCGCACTATAAAAACGCGCAGTAATAGAAAGCACTCTCTCCACTGCCGCGTCAGTATCTTTTTCCCTATATATGGCATCAATGCTTCGTCTCAACGCATCTTCGCTTTTACGATGTGCTTCGTACTTTCTCATAGGTTCTCCGATGTAACAAAAGTCGAACCCATATACACCAATGTGGAATAATTATATCGCAAAAAGTTGTCAGAAATCAACCATAACTACGAAAATATTGACGGATTTTTCGTAATAATTTTTACATTTATGTGCAAAAGAAAAGAGCCACACCTGAGTATGGCTCTGGAATCTTTCTTTTACCTAAGTTGCGAGTATCCGTAACCGTTTACAAATGCATCAATCGGAACCTTCGCGTCGCACATCGGGCACTCGCCGTGATTGTATGCTTTGTAGTCCGGAAGGTCTCCTGCTTTAAACAGCGAGGAAACGTGGATGCCGCAGATTGAATTAATCATGCTGAATACGGATGTGATACCTGTAATATGGCCACCGTAGTAGTTGATACACTCAAGACATCTGTGAAGCGTCATACCTGTGGTGGTGGATGCAAGAAGCAGGAATACGTTCTTGCCTTCAATCATGGGAACCAGATTCTGTCTGAAGATAATCTGACCTGTGGAGTTAAACTCAGGGCTTACAACGTAAATCGTCTTGTGGGCGTTCATTGAAATAATGCCGGCTCTGGTAAGCTCATCGGCAAGATAAGCGCCGATAACTTCGCTTCCGTCCATACATACGATGGTGTCCACGATGGTGTTGGATGAGTACTTGGAAGCAATGGCTTTGGCTACATTCTTGGCTTCGCTGGCTCTCATCTTGGTCATGGTCATATCGATGTAGTAATTGATGTGGGAGTGCGAAGTAACGAAATGTCCGGGAATTACCCTGATTTTGATGTCGGGAAACTTCTTAGAATAAATAGATGTCATGCGTTGTTCCATGCTGTATCCTCCGTATGTGAAAAGTTTACCCCGTTCTCGGTATGAGATTGTACCTCTGTCCTTGATTTCATTTTACCACAATATGAAGGTTAGTCAACAAATTATCTGTCAATTTAAACAAATCTTTAATATTTTCGCAACGAGCACCTTCTTTTGCCGTCTAATCCAAAGAAAAAGACACCGACTTGCGGTGCCTTAATCCATATATTATTTCAATATCTTCTTAAGTCTAATAGCCATATAAGGCTTGCCGGGAAGCTCGATCTTGAACTTACCGGAGAACGTGCCGACTTTCTTAGCGGTCATGTCCCATGTATCTATTACCTCGACTTCGTAGAGGGAATCGTCCTTCATGTTAAACTCTCTGTAGCCGGGACGCATGAAGCTGTAATAGTCTATGCGGTAACCGGTCTCGGCTTGAAGCGCGTCGTCCTCGCATACGGCTGTAACGCAGTCCCACTCGGCGGGAACTTTCTTAAGTCCGTGGCCCGGAGTCTCACTGAGAATCTTAAGTAAGAACTTAACTCTCTTCCAGCTCTCGCCTCGAAGCTTGCCGCCGTGCGACCACCAGAGAATGCCCTCGTCATTAAGGAAAGTCTCACCATGACCCGGATAGCCTCCTCGCATAGCGCCTTCCCAGAAACGTCTGACCATCTCCTCGCCGGGGATGTTACCCCAGCCGCACTGGATGTTGCCTTCATACGCTATCTCATCAAGCACCACAGGCTTACCGTACTTGTCTCTGAGCCCGTCGGTATCCTCGGCCGTCTTGTAAAGGTCGGTACGCTGGTAGCTTACATGCGTAATCCAAGGCTCGCTGTGGTCGAATACCCTCAGGCAATTATGAATCGAACGAAGGTGTCCGTAAGGATCGTGCTCCTTGAAGTAATTACCGTAGAAGTTCCACACGGAATCATCACGGTTAGGCAGTATATCGAATTCATTGGCCATGGACCACCAGACATTCGAGTACGCCGCGAATCTGTTAATAATATAGTCAAGGTACCTTACCTCAACCTCACGGGGGAGATTCGAAAAGCCCCATCTGTCGTAAGGGTGGAATACGATTAAATCAGCTTCCACACCGATTTTCTTAAGTTCCTTAATGCACTTCTCGATATGCTGAAAGTGCTCGGGATTGAACCTGTCAAAGTCCCAATTGTTGCCGACGGTCTTATAATCATAATCCATAAAGTTCTCGGGCGTAATGAGATAACTGCCCACGGGCGTACCCTCAAAAGGATATGACCTCGGCTCATCAAGATTGTACACGTAGTGCTTGGGGAATATGCAGAAACGAATCTTGTTAAAGCCTGCTTTGTCGAGGCTCTTAAGTGTCTCTGCGATGAGTTTGTCCTCTCTTAACTCCCACACATAGCACGTAGTGCCCACGCTGTAATAAGGTGTTCCGTCATCATAGGAAAAGTGGAACTTATCGGTAACCCGCACCGGTCCGTGATTCTTCTTATCCGCCGCAATTACTTTAATCGTCCCGCTGTAAGCTTCATCGGCAAAAGAACCTGTCACGGTATACTCGTACATACCCTCATAAGAAGGCATAAAACGAACCACGTAATTGCCGAAGCCATCGTAGAAGCCGTTTACTTCTACCTCCTCGTGCTCGCCTTTAAAAACAGCCTTAATATCGTAATCGATGAAAGGATTGCCGTCAGTCTTGCCGGTAAATACCCTTTCAAACACGTCATACTTTTTAACCTTGGAAATGTCCTTAAGCATCAGCGCCTCATTTCTTGACAAAGCCTGCTTTAATACGGTTAAAGTCCTCCTCCGATACATAAAGCGCCATACGGTTCTCGCCGGTATAGTTAATTATCGCATCATAGCTGACCTCAGCCTCTTCAAGCGTCTGCACAAGGCATGCCCATGAAGGATCGTAAAGCAGACGAAGCTTGCCCCAGTCTGTATAAAGTCTTGCCGCAGGTCTCTCACCGCGTCCGTTCTGAGCAGCCACGCCGAGCTTGCCGTCTTCATCCTTGGCGGGAATAAGGAACTTAGCCTTCATAAGCTCAGCTTCCATGTATCCCTCATAAATTCCGAAAGCAACCGACTCCTCGTTTCTCTCCGCATCAGCCATCTGATTAAGCAAAAGAATCCACTTCACAAGATCCGGGTTACTGATATTGCCGGCCTCCGTACCGTCATCTTCAGGCTTCTCCACAAGCATCTCAGCAGGAATTCTTACGTCAGTATTGTTAATACGCACACCTGCCGCACCGTTAATGTAGAAACATCCGCCGAGAAAAGGAACCATATTGTCCTTGGATATGTGTCTCACCTCGTATAGTTCAGGATCGAACTCTGCCATAACACGATTCTTGACAGCCTCTGTAAGCACCATAATATCGGGCATGGTAGCTGAGTATGCCTTATCCTTGTGATTTATGATACGGTTAAACATGAAGGGCTCATTGGTACGCTTGGAGTACACTACATTGAGTCCGTCAAGTTCAAAAAGCTTGGTGCATACCGCATCCATAAGGCCTTCAAGACGCTTGGAGTACTTGTCTTCGTCATCCTTCTTATTGGACTTGTTAAGCTGATAGCGCCAGAAGCACATCCAAATCTCCGCAAGGTCCGAAAGCTCAAGATTCTTGTAATCCTTCTCGTTAAGGTCTAAGTCTCTTGCCACGACAAATACGTTGCCAAGCACGTTAAGATATGCTTTTCTTATTTCCTCGGGGGCCGCGCTCTCTGAGTGAACCACAACACCGTTTCTAAGCGATAAACTATCCTCACACTCAAAATATATTAAGAGGTTACACTCGCCCGCCTTGCTTACTGCCTCGAGCTCCTTGCCTCTTCTTAAGCATACTTTGGTAACCGTTACGCGATGCACACGGTCCTTGTCCTTGCCGGGATCCGTAAGCAAGAGGTTCTCGCCCGGTGTTACGAATCCGGTTGCCTTTCCTTCAATAGCGTAGACTCCCGTCTCTCCGGTTAAGAACGCATTAATCGCTCCTACCACAAATGCCTTGTCCATAAAAAATCCTCCCAAAATTTATTTAAGTATTTCGTCCGAATCGAGCATAATCGTAAATGGTCCGTCATTCTCAAGACTAACCTTCATATCAGCTCCGAACTCGCCTGTTTGCGTATTAAGTGAATAGGTGTTTCTCGCCTCCGAAATCATGTGCTCATACAATGCATTGGCATGATCCGGCGCACCTGCTCCGGTAAAAGAAGGCCTGTTGCCCTTTCTCGCATCCGCATAAAGCGTAAACTGCGACACCAAAAGAAGGGAACCTCCCACATCGTTAATTGACAAATTGGTCTTGTCGTTCTCATCCTTAAATATTCTTAAGTTCACAAGCTTCTTAAGCATCTTGTCGGCAATATCAACAGCATCCGAATCGGACACGCCCACAAACACAAGATAACCCTTATCGATTGAACCCGTAACCCTGCCATCCACCGTGACGGATGCGTGGTTGACTAGCTGAATAAGAAGTCGCATAACAGCCTCCCTTCGGGCATTTTAGGCAGTGCAAACATATTTTTGCGCAATCAAAAACGCCCGGCTTATCCCCTCGATAGCCGGACGTTTATATTCGTTATACACACATATTAAACGTACCCCATTATCGCAAAGGAAACAGCAAATTAACTCGAAATTAATTCGTAAAATTCTGAATTAAATCTATTGTTTAAACTTTTAAAGCCCGTGAATCCACTTTAGAAACAAATGCACTCACGGGCTCATTTTAATTCTTCCTGGCTTTTAAATCTCTCTTGTTGCTATACATTTTTCTGTCGGCTTCGAGAAGAAGCTTCTCCAAATAGTCCCAGCTCTCCGGAACACAGAAGGCGGTACCGATGCCACACTCAAGTTTATAAGGCTTTCCGTCGGTATCATTGGCCTCTGCAATCTTGCTTCGAATCTCATCTATCACAGCCTTACTCTTATCCTCGGCATCAAAAGCCGCAAATACCATTGCAAACTCATCGCCGCCGAAACGCGCACATACGCTTCTCTTGGCTCTTGCATCAAGGATAATCTCACCGATTTTTGAAAGAGCGAAATCTCCCTCGGTATGACCGTAGGTATCGTTGATGCCCTTAAGTCCGTTCATATCAATGGAAATGGCGCATAAGGTCTTCTTCGAAGCTATTGCGTCGCTCATTATCTCTTCCATGTGGCGGTAGAATCCGCGACGGTTAAGTAACTTCGTAAGCTGGTCTATGCAGAATTTGTTCTGCTGGTCTATCTTTTCTTTGTGCGACTCAAATACCTGATTTAAGTTGTTGACAAAAGCAAGCAACAGGAAGTACTGCATATTCTCGGGATCGAAGTTACACATCGCGTAACCGAGTGTCGAACCCTGCGCATATATCGGTACGAAAAGGGCTATGCCGCTCTTCTTGATAATCACATCCGGATCGTATACGAGATTCTCTCTCGACGTCACAATCTGATTGGTGAAGTTACCGTCACGAATGGTCATGGCAACACGCATGTTGTCCGTATAATGCTGAACAGCGTTCTCTCTGTCGCCTATCGGTACCGTAGGCCAGATTTCGAGATCTTCACGCAGAAAATCATCATTCATGTATAAGTCAAAGTCTGCAGGGAAATATCTGTCGACAATGTAGTAAAGCTCGCCCCAGCAACCATATAAATCGTTAAGCGAAGAAAGACGTGAAATCTTCTCCCATAGTAACTGAATGTTGGCCTCTAAGTCTCTCTGGCTTCTGTGAGCTTCGAAAGCCTTAATACCCACGTTTCTGATTCCTTCAAGGAATACGTTGTGGTAAAGGCATCCGCAGGACTGACCCTCTCTGAACTTACAGCTTACGATATACTCATCGTCAACCCTCTCGCCACGTAAGTGTCTGTCCATAAGGTCGACAGCTACCTCGGCAGCCTCGTCAACGTTATAAATGGACGTAGCAAGTCTCGGATAGTGGAACTTTTCAAGTTCGATACCGTCAAAGCCGGATACCAAAACATCATCGGGAACGTTAAGGCCCGCGTTTCTAAGCTTACGGCAGACCTCCATGGCCATTAAGTCATTGGCACAGATTATGGCGTCTATCTTCTTACCTGAAGCAAGGAACTTGTCCATTACCTTGTCGGTGGGAATCTCCCAGAAATCGCCGTATCCTATGCGGTCTTCCTCAACGGGAAGGTTATTCTCCGCCATTACGCGTCTGAATACCGCAAGTCTCTCCTCCGAATAAGGATTTCCCTTCTGACCTGCGATAAAGTTAACATTCTTAACGCCGTGGTACTCAATAATATGGCGCACCACAAGTTCAAAAGAATTGGCAAAGTCAATTCTTACGGTAACGCAATCCTTTATGTCTTCATTAAGAGACACACAGAAAGTTCCCGCTTCATGAGCTCTGGCGGCAATCCTGTCCGGAATCTTATGGTCCTTAAAAGAATTGGTCATAATAACAACCGCATCAAACCTGGCCGGATTCATCAGGTCGAAAATTGCCTCTTCGGGCTCCGTATTGAAATCTGTCAAAAAGTCTATGGACGAAGAAAAAACAAAAAGCTTATATTTCTTACGCTCACAGACCTGGTTAAAGGCTTTCAAGAAACTGATCTGATCGAGACCGTTGAATTTGGCCATGCATAAAGCGATGACCCTTGTATCCCGGTTAGTGGAAAATTTCACAGTATCCTTCATCATACTTCCTTTTGTATTTCCCCCGCCTCATTTGAGCACAGTGTCTTACTTGGTAAAAGTAATCACATTCCAGGAAAGAGGCTTAACGTGAGTGGTGAACACACCGTCTTCAAGCTTACCTTCCTTATTCTCCTTGGGTACGATGATGTCCTCTCCATAGGCATTCTTCGCATCAAAATCAGGAGAATAAATCTCAACATGCTCATATGAATTATAACCCTCAAAGCCCTTAATATCAAGGTCAATCGGATACTCTTGCGTTTCGCTTCTGTTTATCACGAAAACAGTGAGTCTGTCGTGTTCTTTATCCCATGCGGACGCAGAATCGATGTAGTTAACGCCTTCTTTGCCCGTGTACTGTGAGGTATCGTCGATGGCGTAGCCAGGCATGTCGTATGTCTCGCTGTCGACCTTGGTCTCCATGGAAATGCCGCGGGCGTAATCGATAAGCTGTCTGAACGCATAGTGTGAAGCAGCCTTCCATACGTGGTCATGATTGGAAGCGCAAAGTGCTCCCAGGCCGCCTGTCATACAGCCTACCTTAACCACATCGGCATGACGAAGCAGTGCAAGCTGAATGGATGCCATCGAAAGAAGGTGCAACATATCTCCACCCGGGAACACTCTGTCGGTCATGTTGTCGGGATCGTGAAGAATGTATCTTCTCTCGGGATCGAATTTGTAATGGCTGCGAGCCATATTGTAACGGCCGTAGCCGGGATTAAGCGGTGAGAAAGGTCTTACCATTGCGCCGTATTCGTCAAAAGAAATCTTAACCTTCTTAGGTGAACGATGCTTGGAAGCCACGTATTCAATCATGGCTGCCTCGGTATTGATAAAGTCCTCATAGTAAAGCGAACCGCCGAGAAGCGACTTGATATCGCCGGGCTGAGCGCTGTGATAGTGATGAACGGAAAGGTAATCTACGGTGTCATAGCACTGGTCGAGTACCTTCTCGTCCCACTCGGGGAAATGCTCCATGAAAGGTGCGGAGGAACCGCATACCGCAGTCTCGATGGACGCGTCAATCCACTTCATGGCCTTGGAAGCTTCGTTGCATAACACGCCATAGCCGGAAGGGTCCTTCTCCCAGGAGCCTAACTGCCAGGGACCGTCCATTTCGTTGCCGAGGCACCAGAGCTTGATTCCGAAAGGATTCTTCGCGCCGTTTTTGATCCGCAGATCGGACCAGTAGCTTCCGCCCTTGTGATTGGCGTATTCCACCACGTTCCGTGCCGCGTCCGCTCCGCGCGTACCCAGGTTGACCGCGTACATGATCTCGGTGTTCGCTTTCCGCGCCCATTCCGCAAATTCATGCAGGCCGACCTCATTCGTTTCCGTTGTACCCCAGGCCAGGTCCAGCCGTTTCGGCCGCTGGTCCCGGGGACCGACGGAATCCTCCCAGTTAAAACCGGACACGAAGTTTCCGCCGGGATACCGGACCACCGGAATTCCCAGCTCCCGCACCTTCTGGATGACGTCCTCCCGGAAACCGTTTTTATCTGCGGTCGGATGCCCGGGTTCATAGATGCCCCCGTAGACCGCGCGGCCGAGATGCTCGATAAAGGATCCGTACATCCGGGGATCAACCTGTCCGATCGTGAAATCCCTGTCCAGTATCATGGCTGCTTTTTTCATTCTTTTTCCCTCCCGATGTATTGTCGTTTCTTTACTGTCTTTTCCTTAAGGTCGTTATTTTTCTTCCCGGAAAACCGGCCTGCCCTCCGGCGTGTACCGGATCTTTCTCAGGTAGCAGTGCCGGTTCGGATCGCTCAGGGCAGTTC
>JAEEGK010001648.1_pt1 | contig 56069 bp, 69 predicted proteins | sample 8958771 | NCBI WGS metagenome assembly JAEEGK01 (sample SAMN16246547, study PRJNA631951) | gut metagenome | biome: gut microbiome; feature: rumen; material: SC-attached | host: Bos | place: Iran: Karaj | collected 2018-10 | reverse complement strand
GGCACCACCCTCTTCGGCTCCGGTTGGGTGTGGCTGCAGGCCGATGCCTCCGGCGCCCTTTCCATCGCCCAATATGCAGGCGCCGACAACCCCGTGGCGCATGGCCTTAAGCCTGTTCTGACCTTCGACGTCTGGGAGCACGCCTACTATCTGGACTACCAGAACCGCCGCGCCGCCCACCTGCACGAGCTCTGGAAGATTATGGACTGGAAGGTGGTTGAGGGAAGGTATTAGGTATCCCGTCTGAAGGAAGAGGGGAATGAGTCGGTTACAAAATGTAACCAACTGAAGAACCAAAGTGCAAAAAATGCACTTTAGATTGCACTTTAAGGTTCGTCATGCCCGACTTGATCGGGCATCTCTAAAACGAAATTGATACCTTTTATTCTGAGCGAAGAATCTTAATACCACAGTGTTATGGGAGTATATGAAGAACAAATAGTTCCTATCAAGATTTCCCGTCTTGCGGAATACGTCGCGCAAAAGAGACGTATTCCTTTGGACGATGCTCTTGCATATATATATGTCAACCCGTTATACCCCCGCCTTTATGACGAGGGCGCGAAATGGTGGTACTTGGGTGTCGAGGCTTTGTACGACGAGTTCGAAGATGCTCGAAAGAAAGCGTCAAAAGCGATCTTGCCGGAGCAGTTTGAGTTTTACACATATACCATGGAGAACTATGCTCTTGCAAAAGGGCTTTCCGGTCTTCAGGCGTATGCCTTATTTAAACGTTTTGAGGTGGATGATTACCTCATGGACCATTATGATCTGCTTCATACCCAGGGAACTGGTTATGTGATGGACGAGATTGACCGCTTTATCCAGAGGAGGAAGAGAAGATGAAACTGTATCATGGCTCGAACGTCGAGGTTCGCAGACCCAGTCTTAGGCTTGGCCGAAAGAATACGGACTTTGGCCGAGGCTTCTATACCACGACCCATGCCGAGCAGGCCGAGCACTGGACGTCCATCAAGATGGACAGGGCAAAAATCGGTCGTCGAATGGTCTCTGTGTACGAGATTGACGATACCCTGTTGACGGATCCTCAATTGAAGATTCGTGAGTTCAACGGACCGGATGAGGCCTGGCTCAATTTTGTGGTTGCTAGTCGTAAGGGAGTAGAACACGACTACGATTTAGTATTTGGCCCGGTGGCCAACGATAAGGTTTTCACTGTCGTCAACCTATACGAAAGCGGCGTCCTTGACGCCCCCGCTGCCATCGCCGAGTTAAAAGCCTACAAGACCTACAATCAGCTCTCCTTCCACACCGCCCGCGTAATCCATGCGCTCAAGTTTGTCGAGAGTTACGAAGCAAAAGATGTATAACGTCATGCCACAAGAAGACCTTTCCGCGAGCTTCCACAGCTCCACCGAAACCCTGAGCAACCAGGTCCGCTATGTAAACTACAGCCTCATCGCCGTGGTATGGCTGCTCGGCGGCAACGCCGTCTCCGGCCTCATGACTAACGGCAACGGCCTCATCCTGCTGTTCATCCTCCTGTCGCTGTTCCTGGATTTGTGCCAGTATATCTGGAACACCGTCGCCATTTTCTGCTACCAGATGTGTTCGAAAAAGCGTGTTCATAGAAGCATGAGAACATCCGGACCTGTGTTTTACGAGCTGGATCCTTCCGCCAAGCCGGAAGAAGCCCCCGCCAAAGAGCCGATGTTCATCACCATAGGCGGCGCCGTCTTCTTTTTCGCAAAGCTCGCCGCTTGCCTTACATCTTGTGTGATGTTGGCTGTTCGTTTATTACATTGAAGTTTCAGGACTTTTCTTGATATAGCTGACAAAGGTTCTTTTCTATTCGCAGTTTTTCAAGGACCTTTATCTTTCTCCATGTAAAGAGAAGATATTACAAAGCAATGCATTTCACCGTTGTTTGGTGTTATATAGTTTAAAATGAATATGAGAACACAAACTACAGAGATTCAACCCGGAATCAAGCCCAATCTGGATTTGGGGAAACTGCAACCAGTGGAACTGAGGATAGTGAATTACTTATCCGAGCAGTATTGGTATGTGACGCGAATTGAACAGTTATCTTTCTCAGGAAGTCAAATTAGGGTTGCCCTTATTAAACCGGTTGATTACATCACGCACAGCTTTAATTTGTTGCGTGAGGTGATTGTTGTGTTCAGCTCCTATAATACATTCGAGCCTAGGGCTTTGGAGGCAATTGAAAAACTTGATATCCAGAATATCAGAACAGAGGAAATCTGCAGTATTGTAGTTAGTAGAGATGACTCTGTCGCTGAGAAAGTAGCTACTTTTTTGAAATCGAACCAAGAATCCCGGGTTATTGTCCCGTTTACTTATTCTGAACTTTCATCCGCTAATGATCAGAACTTCTTTCTTAATAGATTAAGGGATGAGTTTTATAGCAGAGATTTGTTTGATATTCAGAATCCATTACGACGAGATTTGTTTTTCTTTGGTAGAAAAGAGTTTGTCAGCTCCCTTGTAAATAAACATCTTGCTGGAGAAAATGTTGGCTTGTTTGGACTTCGTAAAACGGGTAAGACTTCTATCTTATTCAGCGTCATGCGATCTTTGGATCGAAAAAAGAATCTATCGGTTTTTATCGATTGCATGACTCTTCACATGAAAAGATGGAATGTGGCTCTATTTACGATAATTGAATGTGCCAGAGAAGCTAGTGGAATAGGGAAAAGTAAAATCCACCTCCAGGAACAATATACTCCTGAGAATGCAGCAGATTTCTTCCTTGCGGATATCAAGAGCATTTATACAGAGAATAGTCGAAGAAGTATTCTTTTGTTTTTTGATGAAATTGAGAATATCACCTTTGGTACGTCTGCGAGTAAAAGTTGGCGGGATGGAAATGATTTTATTCTGTTTTGGCAAGCAATACGCAGCGCCTACCAGAAACTAATGGACAAAAAGGTGTTTACTTTTCTTGTCGCGGGGACGAACCCGAGATGTGTTGAAGTGGCAACAATTAATCAAATAGATAATCCAATTTTTTCCCTTTTCTCTCCGCAGTACTTGATCCCGTTTGATTTTAGCCAGACAAAGGAGATGGTTGATAGACTGGGTGGATATATGGGATTAGTTTTCAAGCCAGAGGTTATTGCTTTGTTAGTTTCTGATTTTGGCGGACATCCGTTACTAATGAGGCAAATGTGTAGCTTTATTCATCGAGAAGTTGGTTCTGCCCGCCCTGTTACGATAGACAAGTTCCTGTACCAAGAGAAGAAAGAAGCCTTCTATTCTAGCGATAGTGGTTTCATTCGCTATGCGAGAATGATTCTTGAAGTATTAGAGACTTGGTATTCAGAAGAGTACTCATTACTTGTTCATCTTGCCGTCGGAAACACTGGGGATTTTGAAGAATATGCTAAAGAAGTACCCGAATATGTTGCTCATCTTTTACATTACGGGATTGTAGAGAAATGTAATGATGATAAGTATCATTTCAAAATCGAGGCGCTTCAAAGAGTCCTTTCAAATGAGAATAAGTACAAGAAGATTAATCTAAGCGAAGAAGATAAGAAGAAGGAAATCAGTGAAAGACGTAACGCGATAGAGCCCAAATTAAGACTTATTGTGAGACAACAATTAAAGGCATTTTTAGGTGAAGCTGCCGCAAAGGAGAAGGTTACTAAGGCTCTTTATGGAAAAGATGCAGATAAGCATGATGGTGATTCTTATGTGGATTTATTTGATCCAAATAAGAATAATATCCTTCTACTCAAGTTGTTTGAGCTAATTGAGTCGAATTATTCCTGCTTTATTCACGTCTTTGATACGAATCTGGAGATCTTTAAATCTAAGGCAAATTTGTTGAACTATTATCGTAAACCTGATTCTCATGCCGCGCCTATATCTGATGCGGACTTTGAATCATTCAGAGGAACCATGCATTGGTTTGAAGATAAAGTCGGTGATTTCTTGAATTAATTGTCATTTTGTGCTGGGCAGATGTTTTCTATTATATGATCATTCTTAAATTTTGGCGAGATATTTCGTTAGAAACAGTTGATGTATGAAAAGATTTAGAGATTTATTTATTAATTGCACTAGCCATAACGAGGCTCTGGCTCTTCTACATATAATTGAAAATGAGTGCAACAGTGAACCTTTCGTATTTAGTGAGGATGTAAGATCTCAGTACATGTCAGATGAAAGTATGACTCATATTTTAAGTTCTGTGTCGGGTACTCCAAGAAGCGTTCTCGTACTATTTGCACGAGATAAGACACTAAAAGTAATCAACATTGTTCCTTATATGCACTCTGTCTCTTCAATTGATAAGGATGACTATAATAGGATAGTTGAGGAATTTGGTAGAAAAATTACCCCGTTGTGTGAGGGGGATCATTACAGAATTGTCATATCTCCTGCTGAGTACAGAATACAGGATTTGATACCGCTGAGCTTTCAAGCTTTGGATTTATGGGTGCATTGTCCTGCCCCTCAGGCACCATTTCTTCATCCGAGCGATTTACATCTGTGGTTTGATTTCCTTATCGCTCTTGTCGAGAACAATGAGCAATTAATGTCTGGAGATCTTGAACTGTGGCTAAGGGAGGAAATGAAGTGGAGCGAAGAATTGATCGAGGAAACGATTCTTCATTTTGAGCACGATAAAGAATTATTAAAGTATTTTAATGAGCATTCTCGATAGTATTGGCACCATTGCAACTATAGTTTCGATAGTCCTAACCATACTAAATGGGCACTTTCTTTATAAAACCGATTGTATTAAGAAAGATATCTTTCTTAAAATCAAGGGCCTAGAGTTGTTGCCTTACGCTTCAAGATTTCATTCCGTCTTTAGTGATATATCAAAGAAAGCACTTCTCGAGTCTTGGAATAAGGCCGGTAAAGACGGTGAATTAATAAGTGACTTGACCTCGATATTAATTGATTATAGCCAAATACAATCTGCGGTTTCAGATGTAAATAGAGCTACTATCAAGGGAGAGATAGATACAGCCCATAACCTAATGGATGGATTCTCCGAAGGACACACATTAGCAAAAAATAGAGTGTTATCTGCTTTGAGAAAGATAGATGATCTCCTACAAAAGGAGGTTGATTTGTTTAAGTCCCATTAAGATACCTTCTGAGTATTAATCGAATCAGTAATCCTTGACAAGTGGTTGCTTCATTTTTTGCCCTATTAACGGATACTGTTGAGGAATTATACCATGACCCACCTTACCGAAAAAGAACATAACGCGCAAATGGCGGACATGAAGTCCTTCGACGAGCAGATGCCGTCTGTAGGAATCTTCTGGTACGATCCGCAGGATCATACCCTCTTTGGCGTGCGAAAGAAAGAGCTTACTCCCCGTGAGGTAGAGGAGGCGGCCGATAAGGGAAAGCCCTTCATCAACTATCCCACACTGCCCCGCCAAATTTGGGCAAAAGAGTATTTCCGTGCCCAGGCCAAACACCTGGACACCAAGTTCAAAGGAGATTATACCCAAGTCCCTCGCGGACGTGTAGCCTGGAGCGTAGATAAGTTCATCGTACTTGTTGGCCACTGGGCCGAACCCATCCAGGAAGAACTGACCGACTTAATAGAGAAAGAATTCGCCCTCCCGTACTTTGAGTTTGTCTTTGACGAGCAGTAGATCCTCGGTCACGGCTGGAGCGGCGACATGCCCGGAACAAGATAAAGCAAAAGCTTAACGCAAGTCATAGAAGACGCCCAAATACAACCTTCCTGCCCATGACTCCTAAAACCTATACCCCCTCCGAACTCTCCATCCTTGTGGAAGAATACATGACCCAGCAACCTTCCCAGTTCACCCTCAAGGGACTCTGTTCCTATATCGTTTACTGGGGGAAGGAAGACAACCGCCTCTCCAGCCATCAGCTGCCCCCCGAGCAGCATCAGACCGTCGGCCACATCCTGGAAAGGATCGTCCGCGATGGCCGCATTCGCCTGGCCGATGATGGCACGAAGTATATAAAGCAATAAGGCTGATAAAAACACAACCCGCAATCCGCTCAACGAGCCCAGACCAAGCGCGGAACAAGAAAGAAATCATAGTTTCATTTTAACTCAACACGAAACTATCACTCTATTATAATTAAGGTATAACATTGTAACTCTAACATAATACTATATGAAACCCTTCAAATTACTATTCCCCATTCTGATATGTAGCTGCTGCGTCAGCATGTTGGCCGCTCAGAAAACCCCGCCCCAGATTCTTGCTCAGACTGAAAAGGCAAAGGTCGTCCGAGAAGAAGGCCAGGATAAGCTCGTCTTAATTACGGGCCGAAAAACCATCTTTGACTCAAAAGAAGGCATTTCTAAATCTGCTGACATAGAGCTTCGCCTGGATGTCGAAGTATGGAACGCCTTGCTCGACCTTATCGATGCATCCTGGGACACGAAGCCTATTCAGATGAAAGCCCTTGATGGTTCGAATGTGGACGTTCAAAAGGCAAGAATCAATAATGATGCAGGGCTCATTTTTACTTCTGGCACCGCACATGTTGCGTTGGCTGATCGTGATGTTAAATCGCTGCTAAATCAGTCGCGTGAAGATGCTCGCAAGAATAATACTCAAATTGAGCAGTAGTTTTTGGGGCATAGCTCTTCTTAAAGAGATTATGTCTCCCATTTCGCGCCCAAACAGCTAAGTTGTGTTAATTCGAATAGCTTCTTAAGGTCTAGAATTCCACTTATTGGAGATTAGATCCGAAACAGAAGAGAACAAGTAATATAGAAATGACATCATTCAAAGACAATGGCAAACTGAAGCTTTTGATTATCGTAGGCACCCGCCCCGAAATCATTCGCTTGGCTGAGGTGATAAACAAGTGCCGGCAGTATTTCGACTGCTTGCTAGCGCATACAGGTCAGAACTATGACTATAACCTGAACGGTGTGTTCTTCAAAGACCTAAAACTGGCTGATCCCGACATCTACATGGAGGCTGTGGGCAACGACCTGGGCGAGACCATGGGCAACATCATTGCCAAGAGCTACCAGTTAATGGTAAAGCTGAAGCCCGACGCCGTGCTGGTGCTGGGTGACACCAACAGCTGCCTCAGCGTCATTGGTGCCAAGCGCCTCCACATTCCCATCTTTCACATGGAGGCAGGCAACCGCTGCAAGGACGAGTGCCTGCCCGAAGAGACCAACCGCCGTATTGTGGACATCATCTCCGACGTCAATATGGCCTACAGCGAGCACGCCCGCCGCTACCTGGCCGACACCGGACTGCCCAAGGAACGCACCTACGTTACCGGCAGCCCCATGGCCGAAGTACTCCACAACAACCTGGCCGAGATAAAGGCCAGTGATATTCACAAGCGCCTAGGTTTGCAGAAGGGTAAGTACATCCTGCTCTCCGCCCACCGTGAGGAGAATATTGACACCGAGAAGAACTTCCTCTCCCTGTTTAATGCCATCAATAAGATGGCCGAGAAGTACGACATGCCCATCCTCTACAGTTGTCATCCCCGTAGCCGCAAACGCCTTGAGGCCAGTGGATTCCAGCTCGATAGGCGTGTCATCCAGCACGAACCCCTGGGCTTCCACGACTACAACTGCCTCCAGATGAATGCCTTTGCTGTAGTTAGCGACAGCGGCACTCTCCCTGAAGAGTCCAGCTTCTTCACCAGCGTGGGCCATCCATTCCCCGCCGTGTGCATCCGCACCAGCACCGAGCGCCCCGAAGCTCTTGACAAAGGCTGCTTCGTGCTCAGCGGCATCGATACCAAGGGCCTGCTCCAGAGCGTCGATATCGCTGTTGAACTCATCAAGGATGGCAACCACGGCATTCCTGTTCCCGACTACGTCGATGAAAACGTCTCCACTAAGGTTGTACGTATCATTCAGAGCTATGTGGAAGTAGTAAACAAAATGGTTTGGCGTAAGGAGATTTAAGTATGAAGATACTTGTTACAGGCGCCAAGGGGTTCGTTGGTAAAAACCTCTGCTGGGCGCTCAAGAACATACAGGCTGGAAAGGACAAAACCCATCCGGGAATCACGATAGATAAGGTGTATGAGTATGATCTGGACTCTACACCTCAGGAGTTGGACACTTGGTGCAAAGATGCAGATTTTGTGTTCAATCTGGCAGGTGTGAACCGTCCCAAGGACCAGAGTGAGTTTATGACCGGCAACTTTGGCTTTGCAAGCACTCTGCTGGACACGCTCCGTAAGCACCACAACACCTGTCCCGTAATGCTGAGCTCCAGCCAGCAGGCCAGCCTCACCGGCCGTTTTGGCGATAGCGAATACGGCCGCAGTAAGAAAGCAGGTGAGGACCTGTTCCTCCAGTACGGCAAGGAAACCGGAGCCAAGATGCTCATCTACCGTTTCCCCAACCTGTTTGGTAAATGGTGCCGCCCCAATTACAATAGTGCCGTGGCCACCTTCTGCAACGCCTTTGCCAACGATCTTCCTTACACAGTGAATGACCCCAGTGTAGAATTGGAACTTCTCTACATTGACGACCTGGTAGACGAGATGATTGCAGCCCTTGAAGGCAAAGAGCACCACTGCGAGTTCAATGGCCTCGAAGAACTACCAAGAGCGGATGGTAGGTATTGCTACTGCACCATTACGCACCATGTAACTCTTGGTGGTATTGTCGAACTCTTGAAGAGCTTTGCCGATCAGCCCAAGACCCTCATGATCCCTGATATACCTGCAGGTAGTTTTGCCAAGAAGCTCTACAGCACTTTCCTCAGTTACCTGCCATACGAAAAGACCGCCTTCCCACTCAAGATGAACGTGGACGATCGTGGCAGCTTCACCGAGCTGGTACATACCCTCAATGCCGGTCAGGTGAGTATCAACATCTCCAAGCCCGGCATCACCAAAGGCCAGCACTGGCACAACACCAAATTTGAACAGTTCATTGTGGTGAAAGGCCACGGCCTCATCCAGCAACGCAACCTCAACGATCCCGAAGGCAAAGTGCTGGAGTGGAAGGTAGATGGTGACCACATCCAGGCCGTCCATATGCTTCCAGGTTACACGCACAACATCATCAACCTCTCAGAAACCGATGACTTAATCACCGTGATGTATTGTAATGAAGTGTACGACTCCAACCGCCCAGATACGTTCCTCGAACCCGTGAAATAATATTTAACATATAGTATTCGATTAATCTTTTACGATAATAGTATTATGTCATTATTTAAAGACAAAGTCCTCCTCATCACAGGAGGAACCGGTAGTTTCGGCAATGCAGTTTTAAACCGTTTTTTGAAGACAGACATTGGCGAGATCCGTATCTTTTCTCGCGATGAGAAGAAGCAGGATGATATGCGTCATGACTACCAAGCCCGTATGCCCGAAGTGGCCTGCAAGATTAAGTTCTACATTGGAGATGTGCGTGACAAAAGTACACTCAAATATGCAATGAAAGGGGTTGATTATGTGTTCCATGCAGCAGCTTTGAAACAGGTGCCCTCTTGTGAGTTTTTTCCGATGGAGGCCGTAAAGACTAATGTTATTGGTACTGACAATACTCTTGATGCTGCTATCGATGCTGGTGTCAAGTGCGTCATTTGCTTGTCTACCGATAAGGCTGCTTATCCCATCAATGCTATGGGTATCACAAAGGCCATTGAAGAAAAGATTGCCGTTGCAAAGAGCCGCCAAAGTGGTGATACGAAGATTTGCTGTACACGATATGGTAACGTGATGTGTAGCCGTGGTTCAGTCATTCCTCTTTGGATTGACCAGATCCGTAAAGGCAATCCAATCACATTAACCGAACCAAAGATGACTCGTTTCATTATGTCTTTGGAAGAGGCTGTTGACCTTGTGCTCTTTGCATTTGAAAATGGCAAGAATGGTGACATTCTTGTACAGAAAGCTCCTGCTTGCACCATCCAGACACAGGCAGAGGCTGTTTGTGAGTTGTTTGGTGGTAAGAAAGAAGAGATCAAGGTGATTGGAATCCGCCATGGGGAAAAGATGTACGAAACTCTTCTCACCAAGGAGGAGGCAGCCAAGGCCATTGACATGGGTAACTTTTATGCAGTTCCTGCGGACAACCGTGATTTGAATTACGATAAGTTCTTTAAAGAGGGAGATGTGAAACGTGTTTCTATTGAGGAGTTCAACTCTGACAACACTAAGCGTCTCAACCTGAAAGAAACAAAAGCAAAGATTGCTGGTCTGGAGTACATTCAGAATGAGTTGAATGGAACAACGAATGTAGTGAAGTAGTTTTCTCGCCCTCGATGCTGAGGTCTTTAAGTGGCTAAAGATAAGTGGGCAGAGCTACAGGAGTTCCGATCGACTATTGGTTTCAGATTATACAACTGGTCTTATTATCTTACTATCGATGCGTTGAATTAACGTGTTGTTGGTATTTTGACAATAATAGTTAATTGTTATCAATGAATATAGCATGTATAACTGTTTTCTGTAACGAACGGTTTAGGCTTGAGAATTGGATACGCTTCTATTCTGAGTACAAAGAAGATATCTCTTTACATATTATTGTTAATAATGGTGACGTAAAAGATACAGATCTTCTGCGTCAGTCCTTCCCTAACTCTGTGGTGCTGGAATCCGAGGGCGGTAATTTGTTAAAAGCTTATAATGTAGGAACAAGTTACGCATTAAATTATTCAGACGTAGACGCTATAATGCAGATTACTAATGATGTTAGATTCGAATCTGGCGCAATCAAGAAGTTATATGAACTTTTGTTTTCGGATGAGAAACTTGCTGTCGTTGGACCAGTACTATTAAAATCTGATTCACAGATAGTGGAATCATACGGTATTGACTACCAAGGATGGCGGCACTATAGGGGCGGAGGGCAAAAATACCCGTACAGTGGGCAGGATTTAGAGTCAATAAAGGAGATTGTTAGAAGAACCACCTACGTTCCAGCAGGAACTATTTTACAAAAACGTAGTGCAATCGAGAAGATGGGTCTTCAAGACGATGCTATGAATATGTATTGTGATGAGAGAGATATGTTCATTCGTTTGGACAAACTTGGATATTATGAAGCCGTAACAATCAATGCAAAAGCATGGCATCAACATATTAATCGACCCGGGTATACAAATAGAAGTTTATTTGCTCCATTTTATTCATCAAGAAATGGAATCTACCTTGTTCATAAACATGCCAATTTGTTTTGGGCGGCTCTTGAATCCGTTAGAGTTCTTCTCTATGAGTTCCTTTTGGTTTTCTACCATCTTATTAATAGGGAGCCAGAGAAGTTACAATTTGATCGGGCCGTAATAGCTGGAACGTGCTATGGGTTATTAAATATTATGAATTCTTTACCCCGGTGGTTAAGATAAATCTATAGATAGTTGTCGTTGTTTTGTGGTGGAGAAATAGGGGGGAGGTACCTCTCTTTGTCTAATCAAGAAAACGAATTGTTGGATGAATAGTTTGTTTGATAAGCTTTTAACAATGGATACTCGGTCAAAAGAGGCCGTGAAGAACATTGGTATGACCGTCGGAGCAAAATCCATTGGCATTGTATCCTCATTATTAGTGGTCCCTATGACGATAAACTATATTAATCCAACTCAGTATGGTATATGGATAACGCTTTCTTCCATTATTGGCTGGATTGCGTTCTTCGACTTGGGGCTAGGTAACGGATTTCGAAATAGATTTGCTCAAGCAAAGGCTGAAGGGAACCTCCTATTAGCAAGGCAATATTTAAGTACTACTTATGTCGCTATTTCCTCTATTGTTATTTTTGTTTTTATTACGGCAACAATAGGGAATAGCTTTGTTTCTTGGTCTGAGATATTGGGGATAGACAGTGTATACGATGCTGAATTATCTAAGATTTTCATTATATTATGTTGCTTCTTCTGTATTAATATGATTGCAAATATCTTTGGATCATTATTAAATGCAGATCAGAAACCCGGTTATAATTCATTGATACAGTGTGCTGGACAACTTGTATCAATTTTAGTTATTTTTATTCTGACAAAAACCACGGATGGCAGCCTAACTAATTTAGCAACGTATTTTGCTGGTGTCCCTTGCACGGTAATGCTTATATCTTCGATAGTTGCTTTTAAGTGGACCCGATATAAGGAGTACAGACCGAGTTTTTCTTATGTTAGAATTAATCTAATAAAGAAGATTCTTAATCTGGGAGTTCAGTTTTTCGTGATCTATTTGTGTCTGATTGCAATCTTCCAAGTTATTAATATTGTGATTTCCAGAGAATTCGGTCCAGAGTATGTGACGAAATATGATTTGGCACAGCGATACTTTAATGTCCTTTATATGGTAGTTAATATAGTATTAACGCCAATTTGGTCAGCATTTACTGATGCATACGCAAAAAGAGACATTTTGTGGATGAAAAAAGTGATGCGAACGTTAGAGTGTTTGTGGTTATTAGAAATAATTGCAGCTTTATTAATGGTGTTATTGTCGCCATTTGCTTACAAAATATGGGTTGGAGGTGCGGTAGACGTTCCCTTTGGGCTATCACTTTCTGTTATGCTTCTTGTAATTTGTCAGTCGTTTGGCACTATATATATGTCTATGATTAATGGAATCGGTGTAATACGACTTCAGTTAATTGTATATGTGTCATTTGCCTTAATTATATGGCCAATTCTATTATTTTCCTGCAAGATGGGAATTGAATATGTCGCATTAGGGCCCGCGCTCGTCTATATAGTACAAGGAATTGTCGGTAGAATACAAATGAAAAAGATACTTGGTGGGACGGCTCACGGGTTATGGAATAAATAATGTTTATTATGGATCTCTCTAAAGTTAAACTAATCATTTGGGATTTGGATGACACGCTCTGGGAAGGCACGTTGTCAGAGGGTGCTATAAAAGTCTCAACAGATATCATCGAGCTTGTAAAAAGGTTGAGCCGTATCGGCATTGTAAATAGTATATGCTCAAAGAATGATGAGGCTTCTGTTTTAAAAGAATTAAACAAGATAGGATTGTCATCATATTTCGTGTTTAATTCTATTAATTGGGAACCCAAGGGTAATCGTGTACATGGTATTATTCAAGAGATGGCTCTTAGGCCTCAAAATACATTATTCATAGATGACAACATTTCAAACCTAAAAGAAGTTGAGCACTATAATGATGGCATTATGGTTTCGGGCCCCGAGATTATTCATGATTTGTTTGAGTTCGCCTCTGAGAAAGATGACGGGAAAGATCATAGTAGGATTGATAGGTATAAACTGCTTGAGAAAAAAAGAGATTTCTCAAAGACGTTTACTTCTAATGAGGATTTTTTATTCGAGTGTGACATCAAAGTAAAGTTTAGCTACGATTGCCTAGAAAAAATTGAACGCCTTACCGAGTTGGTGAATAGAACCAATCAACTGAATTATACAAAAATACGAAGCACAAGGGAAGAATTAGTGTCGGAAATAAAACTTGCAGATAAATCAGGGTATGTCGAAGTTTCCGATAAGTTTGGCTACTACGGGATAGTGGGCTTTTTCTTGATTAAGGATAATAAGTTAATTCACTTTCTTTTCTCTTGTCGCACAATTGGGCAAGGAGTTGAGCAATATGTATATAGTAAATTGGGCTGTCCTCAACTAGTTATTGTGGGAGAGGTGGCTACAAAACTGGATAAGGAATCTATTCCGGCATGGATACATGAGAGTGATGATTTATCAAGAATGGATGATGGGGCTCAGGCAATAAAAGGACACTTCTTGTTCAAAGGACCGTGTGATATGAGCGGCATGGTTGGGTACCTGAAAATGGGTGATAGAATGCATACGGAGTTTACTTTTACTAACGATAATGGACATGTAATAGAGACTCATAACCACTCTGCACACATTTTAGCTAATTCACAATTAAATCAAAGTGAAATTAAGGATTTAGTCAATAGCGCGTTCTTCTTAGAGGATGATAATTTTAAAAGTATACTGCTCGATGAGATTTATGATGTCGTTTTTTTGAGCACCTTGATAGAGGGTATTTATGGCCGTTATAGATGTAAAGATACTGGGTATATTGTTGCATTTGGTCATTATAACTATCCGTTAACAAATAAAGATTATTGGTCAGGGTACCAAAATAATGAATACGTGTCTTATGGCTATAGTATTAATCAGAAGGACCTAGAAGAGTTCTCCAATCGGTATGATTATATTGGAAGGACCTCTCCAGAAGAGTACATCTCTTTTCTCAAAGAATTATTGCGTCTACTACCTCAGCAAACAAAAATATGTTTGATTTTGGGCTCCGAGATTCCATTTAATAATGAGCAAGAGGAAGTATACCTTGATCGTCATAGGTATCATGCTTTATTAAATAAGGCTATCAAGGAGTTTTCGAAGAAAGAAAGCAGAATAAGGTATATTGAGATAACAAATCATATTCATTCTCAAAAAGACTTTACGAATAATATTAATCATTATACTCCCAAAGTTTATTATTCCTTATCCAAAGAGGTTCTGAATGTAGTCAAAGAAGGGGGAAGTTTAAACGTATCTTTGGATTATGTTAGACTGTTTATAAAGTCTTATTTGCAACCCATGATACAAAGAATACTTCCGAAATGCATTTACGTAAAAATTAGGAATTTTTATCTTAATTGTTAACACTAATCTGATGAAAAATAATGGCTAAGAAGAATTGTTGTTGACTTTAATACCTAAAGCTGTGCGTGCTGATGGTAGAACAACGCTATTAAATAGACTATTTTGATTTAATGTTTATTAGATGAACTATAATTTAGCTGAGATTATTTGTAAAATAGTATCTATCCCAAAGAGTTGGTTTGTTTCTTACAGGTTAACGGATTTAAAAACAAGTTTTAGACTCCCTGTTCTTGTTCGTTATAACACTATTCTTGTCAGTTTGAAGGGAAAGATTGATTTTTGTGATTGTCCCATTAGGCGTGGCGTTTTCCAATTTGGTTTTAATCAAGTAGGCGTATTAGATAAAAAATATGAACGACCTATTCTTGAAATTAACGGTAGGATTATTATGCGTGGCGTTGTTGTTTTTGGCCATGGGGCAAGGATCTCAGTTGGGAAGGACGGTGTTCTGTCATTGGGAAAGGATTTCCTAAACAGTGCGGGAGTAACGCTTATTTGCAACAAGCGAATAAGTATAGGAGATCATGTATTGGTAAGTTGGGACACGATGGTGATGGATACGGATCTTCATTCGACAATAGATTTATTATCAGGAAAGGTAAGAGAAAAGGATGGTTATATTGGGATTGGTGATAACGTTTGGATTTGTTATGGAGCCACTATATTAAAAAATACGACTATAAATAACGGTATTATAGTATCTGCAAAGTCTTTGGTAAAGGGGGATTATCTTATTGAGAATTCTGTTATTTGTGGTGTGCCTGCCAAAGTTGTAAAGGAAAGTGTTACTGTTTTCAGAGGTTAAGTCCATGAGATTTTTGCATTTCTTCAAGGATAACAAGGTCCCGATTTTGGTCCTGCTAATTATTTTGTTCCAAAACCCTTTCTGGCCGTTTTGGCTAACAGGTTTTAAGATTAGTTTCGTCCTTTCCACACTGCTATTCCTTCTGAAACTTAACCAATCCATTGAGGTATTTAAGAAAAAGGCCGGCTTAATAATACTACTTATTCTAGTCTTTATCATAAGGCCATTTTTCGATGGTATTCATTTTAGTAGTCTCATTTATATATCCAATATTCTTGTCGCTTACACATTAACCACTGATGAAAGTATAAAATCACTTTCGTGGCTAACCAGAATAATTGGTTTAGTAATGGTAGTGTCTTTCCCCTTGTGGGCTATCCATATGACAGTATTTCAACTACCGCTATTCAATACAATAGATATTTCTGCAATGAAATCAGATTCTCTTGTGGATGCAAATACGGTAATGAATAATTTCTTTTTCTTCGTAACGAATCCAGGAGTCGATTTTTTTCGTTTTTATTCTGTTTTCGATGAGCCAGGAGTTTTAGGAACATTGTGTGCTTTTATACTGTATGCAAACAAGTATGATTTCAGAAAAATATTAAACTGGTTTATTTTATTAGGTGGGGTTTTCTCTTTCTCTCTCGTATTTTATATTTTATTATTCATTGGGTATATCTTTAATCAAGTATTTATTAATAAGAGAATTGGATTATCAACTATTGTTTTTGTTGTTCTGGTTATTGTCGCGTATCATTATTTGTCAGAATTAGAAGTGTTCCAACATGTTATTGTGGACAGGATCGCTAGAGGTGGGGGAATGGAGGACCGTTCCAGAGTTGATGTAAATATTTTTTTCTCAAATTATATCAAAAGTTTTTCTGCTATTTGGGGGCTTGGATCGAATAGGTTGGAAGAACTTTATATTTCAGATACCACATACAAAGGTTTTCTTCTGGAGTATGGCATTGTGGGCCTTGTCGTTATTCTAATTACTTATGTCTCGTTAATAAAGAAATATACAAAACGGACTTTATTCTTGTTGGCGATATTTTTCTTGTCGTTCATTCAGCGCAATGCTATTTTTACTTCCTGGGAAATATTTCTTTTTACAATTTCTTCAAATTATCTGGCACAAAAATCGGATTATACAGTTAGTTTAAAAAAGAATGAGATTGCTTGATATTTTTATTCGTTTCTATTCTTGCTTGGACCAAAAGGATCGGTTTGGGTTTTATGCTTGTGCTCGTTTTGTAATCCGTTCATTCTGCAATTATGTAATACCTTTATACTTTGTGATTTCATCGCCATTTGTTGGACATCGTAGGTCTTTGCCTTGTAACGATATCATTGTTTCATTGACATCGTTCCCGGATAGAATTAATAGACTATGGATTGTTATTGAGTGTTTGTTGAGACAAAGAAGGCCACCCGCAGCCGTTTATTTATGGCTGTCCTCTCGGCAGTTTCATAATAAAAACTTACCTAAGAAACTTCTGCGCCAGCAGAAAAGGGGCTTGAACATCGAATTTGTTGATGGAGATTTGAGATCCCACAAAAAGTATTATTACTCTTTCCAACAATTCCCCGATAAACGAGTTGTTTTAATAGATGATGATATTTTCTATCCTTCAACGTTGGTTTCAGAACTTGATGAAGGCTGGAAAAGATACGATAACCCTAAAATAGTGTGTAGTTATGGTTATGAAATGCTATTTGATGAAACAGGTTCGGTTCTACCGTATGGTGACTGGAGGCCGTTATCAGAGAAAGAAGGGATTAAAAATATCTTCTTTGGTTCTGGCGGTGGAACTATGATACAGCCATCTATGCTTTATAGGGATGTTTGTAACGAGTCTCTGTTTTTTGAATTGTGCCCGTTAGCTGATGATGTCTGGCTTAATGGAATGGCGCAGATTAATAATGTTAGAGTTATTAAAGTTCGTAAGTGCGGTGTCATACTTCCTGTAATTAACAATAACAGTACGAATTTGTCTGATGATAATTTAACGGGAGGGAATGATACCCAGATAGAATCCATGAGAGCTTATTACGATAAAATGGGGATAGCCATATACAGAAATACATAACGGCGGTCAAGATTAAGTCTATTCTCTTGCTGCTACGGACTATTCACCTTGAAATAGTGTAACTACGTAGGAGGTAATCTATTTTACTCTGAGATAATCCTTGGTTGCCAATTGTTGCTTTGTAAGCGATTGGGATTTCTATATGTTGGCGTATAAAGCGCAAAATATCAGTTTTTTTTGAACGACACGTCGTATTAGCGCGTCAGATTATTAGTTTATAAACAGAACAATGATTAACGTTGGTATTATTGGATGTGGCTTCGTAGGCGGAGCCTTGAAGGATTGGTTAGAACATAACAATCCAGATTGTAAACTTTTTATCAGCGACCCTCCAAAGGGTTATAACGATGACCTAAGTAATATTGATATCGCATTCCTGCAGATTCACGTCCCTACTGAGGAAGATGGTACGCAGGACTTAACGCTTATGAAGAACCTTATCTCGAAGCTTCCAGATGTTCCCGTGTTTGTGCGTACGACAATTCTTCCTGGCACGAGTGAAAGATTGTCTAAGGAGACCGGACACAAAGTGCACTATATGCCAGAGTTTTTGACAGAGCGTACTCACATTGAGGACTTTAAGAAACAAACCATGGTATTCACCGGCGCGCAAGACCTCCTCACCCAAATATTTGTTGGGAAAAAGTTCACTGTAATGACGCCGTTGGAGGCTGAATTGACCAAGTATATGCACAATGTATTTGGCGCGTATAAGGTTACTTATTTTAATGCATGTCGAGAATATTGTGAACAGATGGGGGCAGACTGGCGTAAGGTGCATACTGGAGTTTTGCTTTCGGGTTATATTAATGACACTCATACTTATGTCCCTGGTCCTGATGGTAAGTTTGGATATGGTGGGAAGTGTTTCCCCAAGGACGTTAACGCTTTTGCAAAGATGACAGAAGGGACTCCTCTAGGAATACTTTTGGAACATCTCCATGAATTGAATGTACATTTCCGTGGAGTTGAAGAACATATTTAATTGAAAGTAGGGCTTATTCATGTTTAGATCAATACAACGCTATCAATTCATTAGCTTGGAGCGTATCTGGTTTTCAAATGCCGGGGAGTCTGACTGTGATATTATTAGATACACACGAAGTAGCCGACCGCTTAAGGGAAGAGGTATCTATTGTGAACCTGTCGAAACAGTAATCAGCGATCTTACAGAGACGATGGATGTGATATTGTCTAAAACTACGAAGACTATAAAGTATGAGGTGAATAAATGTAAAAATGAAGACGTTGATATTATTTATTATGATTCAAATCAAATCCAAAAGGATAAAACTATTCTAAACGATTTTGAGAATGCATATATATATTTTGCGAATGAACTCAAAAACAAGAGTTTGTTGAGAGCATATAATAGAAATAAAACAGAGAGTTTTATAGCTAGTGGCTGTCTTTTGATCTCTAAGGCCTCCATCGAAAAAGTCTCTGTATATCATGTTTATGCTTACGGAGGAGAAGAATGTTGCCTTTTATACTCTGTCTCAAATTTTAGGGAAGATCCGTCAAAGAGAAATTTGGCGGGACGTGTTAATAAGTTACTTCATATTAAGGACATGGAATTCTTCCAAAGAATCGGTGTGAAGGTATACGACTGGGGAAATATTTCGAGTTCTGATAGCCCTAATGGAATCGATATATTTAAGATGTCTTTTGGAGGGCAGGTATGTACTCTCTATAATATTTCTATTGGGAATAGCATGATAGGGAAAGTTGTGTTAATACTTCAGAATTTATTGCATTAATTGTATGAGAATTCTTATCTGGACCACGGGAAATGCGTTTACTCCATCTATGCTGTATAAGGAGAATTATATTATTAAAGCAGCGTTGGAGCATGGCGACAGTGTTATGGTACTAGCTTCAAAGTATCGTTATGTTGATGGTAGGGAAATGTATGTCAGTGAAGATGAGTGCTTCGATGATTATGTCCTTAAACGTTTTGATTATAAACCAATAATTAATGAGTTTGTGACCAGAAAGGTAAGGTTTATCCCGGAACTTATTTCACAAACAATTGGTTTTCATCCAGATCTTGTCTTTGTGAATTGTGCACAGGTTTACAATATAAAATTCCTTAAACAAATCAAAAACGCTTTGCCAGATGTAAAAATAGTGCTGGATTTTAGCACGAAGTATTTAAACAGCGCTGGCAATTGGTTGTCAAAGAACGTTTTACATCGTGTTGTTTATCGCAGATGGATACAGGATGCGTTGCCGAGTGTTGATAATATTTTTTATATTTCTGCAGAGTCAAGAGATTTTGCACACGAAATGTATGATATCCCATTCGACAGAATGGAGCACAATAATCTCCCAGGTGAGACAATTCCCCTTACAATAAAGCAAAGGTATCGCAGAGAAATACGTGAGCGATTGGGGTTTAAGGGCGACGATATCTTCTTTTTGTATTCGGGGAAAATATATCCTGAGAAAAAAATTACGGAATTAGTAAAAGCGTTTAGTTCTGTCTGTGATAAAAGGTTTAGACTATTAATAATTGGAGTATACCAATGCGATGTGCGATATAAGAATGAAGTCGAGCAACTGATCCGTGCAGATTCGAGGATTACCTTTATGAGTTTCGTTTCTGGAAGCGAATTAACAAAATATGTGTGCGCCTGTGATTTATATGTTCAGCCAGGGTCAATATCTCAAACCTGTCAGACTGCAGTGTGTTGTGGGACGCCTCTGTGTTTCAATGATATACCGACACATCGTGAAATATATAATGGTAATGGTTTTTTTGCAGATAATGAAGAACAATTATCCAATGTCTTTAGGATGATTTCAGTTAATGATAGTGTTCTGGAGAAAATGAGTTCTTTGTCGTATGATTTGGCCGGAAGCGAGTTAGATTATAAAATAATATATAAAAAGATTCTTCGTTCTGTTAGTTTAGATTCTTTGTCATAAGGATGAAATTTGATTCTATTCTTTATCGGCTATTCAGTAAAGTCTTGCACGTCATACTTAGTCTTTGTGGAGCGGTATTCCCGTCCAGGGGCAAGGTGCTCATGATACATAGTGTCGGTGATGATTATCATGATTATAACCTTCCTATTTCGGAGTTCGAAACTCTTCTAAGAAGGCTATCTACAATGAATGTTGTTCGTTTAGAAGAATGGAACAATCATAACGGTTTTGTCTGTCTTACATTTGACGATGTGCCAGATTCCTTCTATTATAATGCTTATCCATTGTTGCTAAAGTATAAACTTCCATTTACGGTATTTATTTCTTGCTCTTTATTAGATACGCCTCATTTTCTTACAACCGAAATGTTGAAGGAGATTGCCATGTGTGACTTATGTACGGTTGGTTCACATGGCTGTAAGCATGACTTTTATCGTTTATTTGACACCAAGTGTGCAATTAACGAATTGTTGTTGTCAAAGAATAGACTTGAAGGCATAATAAAGAAAGACATCGAATTATTTGCATTCCCGTATGGCTCATTTTATGCTTGCGGTTTGAAGCATATAAGATTAGTGTCAAATTATTATAAATTTGGTTTTGGAACTGTAAAATCACCAGTTACTAGGCCATTATTTTTACCAAAGTTTTTTTTACCGCGAATTAATGTGGACGAGATTCTAACATCAAAGAATAATTAAAATAATGGCTATAACTGTTAGCGTAATAATCCCTTTCTTTAGTCATAGAGATTGGCTTGAGGAATCACTTGATAGTGTTTTTAGTCAAACCTTCACTGATTTTGAAGTTATTTTAATAAATGATGGATCAAGTGAGGATGTATCTGAATTACTAAAGAAGTATGACGGCAAAGTTCGGTATTATAGCCAGGAAAACAAGGGGCCTGCGGCCGCAAGAAATCTTGGGATGTCTAAAGCTAAAGGAAAGTATATTGCTTTCGAGGATTCTGATGATATTTGGCTCCCTAAGAAGCTGGAAAAGCAGGTTGCTTTTATGGAAGCGAGGGGCTTAAAATGGAGTCATACGGGATTCTATTATTGGTGGCCTGAAACGGATAGACTTAAAGAAATTAATGTTGAAAGAGAATATGGCGATATATATATTCAACAGCATATTTCATCCAAGATGGCAACTCCGTGTGTAATGATAGAAAGGGAAGTTATAATAAATAATAGATTAGAATTCCCAACTCAATACCGAAATGGGGAAGACAGTGCTTTTTGGATGGCTTTGGCTAGGATTAGTCCCGTGGGCTTAATTCAAGAACCATTTGCAAAAATCCGGATGCGAGGCTCTAATAGCTATTCTCATGCAATTGATAGATTTGGGCTTGGCGCTGAAGCGTATTTAAGGTATAGTAATAGTACGGAGATTATTCCTAAAGGTATAATAAGAATCAAACGTATCTATTATTTCTATAGTAAGTTTTTTTCGGGGAAAATCACTCCATTAAAAGAATTTGTGGCAAAGTGCTTTTGGACGTTACCGTACTTTATCGAACGCGTGTATGTGAAAAAACTAGCAAGAAACAGTAATAAGGATGAGGTTTATATTTTACGAAAAGGCGGGAATATGTGAATTATGAGTTCTTTGTGGATAATATCAGAGTTGTTTCCTCCCGATGAAACTTCGACGGCTTTCATATTAGGTGAGATCGCTAATGTGATGGCGAAGAAATATAACGTAAGGGTAATATGTGGACCTGAGGTTTATGATAAACGTAAGAAAACAGATCCGAATAATAAGTTTGTTCTATACCCTACAGTTTCTGTGACACATGTGAAGGGCGTAGATTTAGACAAGAATACATTTTGGGGCAAGTCTATGAGGTTCGCGGTAATCAGTTGCCAATTATATAAGACTGCTAAGAAGAATATTAAAGAGGGCGACAAGGTGTTGTTAGTAACGAACCCCGCACCAGTGGTCGCTATGATTTCTGGACTCAAAAAAAAACGCGATTTTGAGCTAAACATTCTTGTGCATGATGTGTTCCCCGAGAATACAAGGCCTGCCGGTTTGAAGCTTCCTTCATGGAGTTTCCGGCTCCTAAAAAACCTCTTTGATAAAGCATATAGTAGAGCAGACCAACTGATTGCACTAGGCCGCGACATGAAACAGGTATTAGAGGAGAAAGTCGCGAGGTTTGTAAACCAACCTAAAGTAACGATTATTGAAAATTGGGCGGATTTGGATATTGTTTCTCCTATGGATATGCCGTTGCATTCAGATAGATTTGTATTGGAATATGCCGGCAACATAGGAAGAGTACAAGGATTGCAGGAAATAATAGAGAGTATTAAGGAATCATCAAATGACAATCTTGAATTCCATCTTTGGGGTACCGGTGCGGAAGAGAATCAACTGAAAGACTATACTCAAAGCCAAAAGATGAGCAATGTGGTTTTCCATGGAGCTTATCTACGGTCAAGTCAAAGTGAAGTTATTAATAGCTGTGATATGGCTTTGGTAACACTTACAGACGGTATGTTTGGACTTGGGGTGCCATCTAAGACCTACAATATTATGGCGGCAGGGAAGTGCGTTCTTTTCATCGGAGAACCAGAAAGCGAGATAGGTCTACTTGTAAAAGAAAAGCAAATTGGCTTCGTTTTTAAACCAGACGAGAAGGATAAAATTGTTGCTTTTTTTGCCGGGCTGTCGAAAGATCGGCAAAAAGAGTTTGCTGAAATGGGGAAGCAAGCAAGGCTAGTGGCAGAGACTGAATATTCGAAAGATACAATACTCAACAAATTTGTAGACGCATTATAATGGAGAAGTTGTTATTTACTGGTAGTACAGGTTTTCTTGGGAATAATGTGATGCCTTTACTAAAAGAGAGGTATGAGGTTACAACATGTGGTATCACACCAGATGATATGATTAAGGCTAATCTTGCAAAAGAAGTTCCGGTATTGCCAGGAAGATATGATGTTGTACTTCATGCATGTGGTAAAGCGCATGTGGTGCCCAAAACAGAGGCGGAAAAGCAGGCTTTTTATGATGTCAATTATCAAGGAACTGTTAACCTGTGTTCTGCGTTAGTGAAAGCAGGTGCACCTAAAGCGCTTATTTTTATATCAACAGTTGCTGTCTATGGATGCGAATATGGCGATTTGATTGACGAGGGGCATTCGCTAGATGGTGATTCACCATATGCTAAGAGTAAGATCATGGCAGAGGAATACCTCACCAAGTGGTGCATGGACAATAAAGTAAGGCTTAGCATACTTAGACCTTCTCTGCTTGCTGGTAAGGATGCACCTGGAAACCTTGGAGCGATGGTGAATGGCATCAAGAAGGGGTTTTATATGAACATTGCCGGTGGAAAGGTGGTGAAGAGCATCCTGATGGCTGAGGATATTGCACATTTATTACCATTACTGACAGAGAAGGGTGGTGTGTATAATGTTTGCGATACACGACAGCCTTCTTTCGGTGAAATATCTGCTTCTGTGGCCAAACAACTTGGTAAGCATAAGCCCATTAGCATTCCTTACTGGATGGCCTGGTGTATGGCTAAAGTAGGTGATTTGCTTGGAAGCAAGGCACCCATTAATACCTATAAACTGGAGAAGATGACGAAGAGTCTTACCTTTAGTAATCAAAAAGCACGTATGGAATTAGGCTGGGAACCGTTGGATGTGTTGGAGAACTATAAGATATAATTCAAGAATTGGAGAATTATAATTCTTTGATACTATTACTCCGAAAGGCATTAGACAATTCTAATCAAGTGGAATTGCCTAAGGGTACTGATTGGGCGAGTGTCCTTAAACATGCATCTGAACAGGGTGTACAGGGGATTTGCCTTGAGGCAATAGAACAGCTGCCGGCAGGGACAATTCCACAGCCTACACTCTTGCAGTGGATTGGGCTTTCGGAGATGCAGCGGCAGCAATTTGAACAGACCTGGAGGGTGGCGTGTAAGCTGGATAAGCTATGGGCTGCAGAAGGTATCCAGGCTACTGTTCTGAAGGGACGTTCTATCGCGAAATACTATCCTGTGCCATCGCATCGCTACAGTTGTGATCTGGATGTGTTCATAGGAGGTGAGTGGGGACGTGCCTGCGAGTTGTTGGAAGGGCAGGGAATACGGCTGGAACACGAGGTGTATAAGGAGGTGGAGTTTACGCTGGACAATGTCTATGTGGAGTGTCACAGATATATCACACCGGTAAGGGGCAATAAACACTTGAAGGAGTTTGAGTGCTACTTGCGTTCGTTGCTGGATAGTGAGCCTAAGGAGTATTTTGAAGGAACCACATTGGTTTGTCCTCCGTTGATGTTCACCGTGATGCTTTATATAGAGCACGCCTTGGGGGATTTGCTGCACGGGCATCTGACACTGAAACATATCGTGGACTGGGTGGTGCTCAGGAGGCAGTCGGTGGATTGGGATGCTTTCCATGCAAAATGCAAGACGTTTAAGTTTGACAAGTTCCTGCCGCTGATAGATGCCTTGGCAGATGTGGTGGAAGGCAAGATGGAATATCAGGACCTCCAGCCATCGTGTCAAGAGGTATTTGATGAGATATTCAAGACCCCTGTAGCAAAAAGCCCCCGCTCTTGGTTTGGAAGACGTGTTGAGTTGTTCTTCAGTATCCTGCGCAACGGCAAGAAGTACCATCAGTTTGGTTACACCGCTATGCCGTCTTTCCTTTTTAATAGCGTGTGGACGCATTTCTTTGATAAGGAAGTAAAGATGTAAGGTCGAGAGTCAGTATGTCAAGAGATAAGTTTAGAGTTGAAAGAGTTTATCGAGAACGAGATGCGCTTGTGGTTGATGGAGAAATTATGTTTCAGGATTCAAGGTTAGTAAGGTAGAGAAATCTATTTGCCTGTTTTGCTCGATGTATTCTGGCCGCAATAAAAAAAACGAAATTTGAGTATAATTTACAACCGAATCGTATGAAAGTCAGCATTGAACAGTTGAAAGAGATACAGTCATACCTGGAGATGCTCTCAAATGATGGCATAGACATGCCGGATGAAGGAGGCTACCTCGGCGAGAAAGATTATGACGAACTACCAGACGAGATGGAAATAGACGAGATTTGTCTTGATTTTCCTGATGACCAAGAAGTATTCGGCATAGAGCCTGAGCTTTTTCTGGTGTACATGCGAGAGATAAAAACCCTACGGAGAGTAGATGGTGTTATAGTCAGAACAGATCACATCATTCAGGCGACAATATCATCGACAAGAGTGGGCTTCACCTCTTTTGAAGAGGCTATAACATCGTACACCTTTGTTGGTGATGGTATTGACGTAAGTATTATAAAACAGCCTTTCCTTGTAGGAGTTTTGAATGCGAAGGAGGGACGTTATAATGAAGACTTCGGATTTGGAGCTTGTGAACCTTATACTGCTATAGAAATCAGAATTGAGGAAGGAATAGACGAACCAAACGTCAATGAACTGATAGAACGGATTTGTTTTTATCTGACTGATAGGACAGGGGCTGCTGTATATCCTTGGGAAGGACCAGACTTTAAAGAGTTGGACGATATAATGAGTGAAGAGTATGACGAGGATGAGGAGTATGAAGATGAGACCTCACCAGAGGATGAGAATGAAAATGTGGAATTATCGTCACTACCTCATTTCAGCCCCTTGTTGAAGATGTACCGACAGGCTAAGGAAGCTAACGACCCTGAAATACAATTTTTGCAGTATTACAAGATGATAGAATATGTGTCGCCTGTGGTGGCTAAGTCGGTGGCATATGAGCACTTGAATAAGCGTTTGGATATGCTACCCCGAATTAGTAGAGACCATAAGTATTTGGATTCTATTCTTGCTGTTGCCCGCAAGTATGATAAGGATTTAAGAGACGACACGTTGGCTCTTGCAGCAATAGAAAATTGTGTGGATGTAGTTCCATTGTATGATATGCTGCCTAAGAGGATGTTGAAAAAGGTGAAAGGAACACTTAAACTCCAGAATGACACTCTGACTGACGAAGACATCAACGACGAACAGTTGATGGGGTTGCAAAAGCAGATAGCAGGAATCCTGTATTCAACACGCAACAGTATTGTTCACGCTAAGTCGAACTATGAGGAGACGGGAAATGAATTGAAAGAGGACGAATTGGTAGAGGCCAATGATATGATGGATGTCATAGTACACAGTATCATAAACTGGAATGAACGGCAACCAGAGGGGTATAGGGTTTGAGTAGAATAGGAAGCTAAAAAGAAGAAAGCAAATTGAGAAAGAGAAGGACTTATGTATGGAACCATATCGCACATAGGGAACTGGATTGACAGGGCGGAGCCGGACTTCTATATGATGTTCATCAAGGCGTGGATACCATTCAACGCATGGTATATGACCAACTACTATGATGAGACAGCGAATAGGACATCTGACCGATCCATCATCAATCACATCAAATCGAACGACAACCCCTTCGTTAGACGCATCAAAAGTCTGCTGAGGGGGAGTGACACCGTGTCGATGGAGTTTAAGCATGCCCTGGGAAAGATGGAGATGGAGCTGCGGGCGCACGCAGTGCCCAACGAGCACGACAGGCTGTCGTTCAGCAATGTGTGCATAACAAACAATAACTCGCATACCTACCAGGTGACGAAAGGCCACTACCAGTTCAAGGGGCAGTATAATCCCACACAACCGCGAACTGCGCTGCGCTGCCGGTTGGAGATTCTGAAATCATCGAATGGAAACAATGTGGCTCTGGTGGAGCTGAACAACTGCCTGCTGTCCGAACTGGAGAGCAATGCAGACTTTGTAAACGTGGAACGTGACGAGTGGAAAGAGATACTGCGGCACTGTCTGAACGAGATCAGCCCCAATAAGAAAGAAAACCTGCTGGCACAAGTGAAGATGAAAAACGGTGTGTCTTCGATTCCTGCTGGAGCCATAGAGATAGACAAGGAAAATAATTTGTATCTTAGGGGGAACGTTGAAGACTTGGCGAAAGCCATTTTGGAAATTATATACAGGTTGCGTTGTCTGCTGTTGCATGGTGAGATAGACCCTACGATAGCAAATAGCAGGATCTATGAACATGCATTCAGCATTTTGAGAACTTTAATCAAGGAATTGAGATGAAACGTTTCAACAAGATAGAAGCCAAGGACAAGAGCCTGGCAGACATGCTTTTCAACAAGCGGTATAAGATAGACGTGTTTCAGCGTGAGTACAGGTGGAAGTATCAGCATATAGACGCGCTGATAAGCGACGTGACGGGGTGCTTCAGAAAATGCTATAAGGAGGGCGACACCATCAGGGACTATAATGGGTATGACAGCTACTATATGGGGCCGGTGGTGCTGTGCGAGGACGACCTAGGCGACCTTTCGATTGTGGACGGCCAGCAACGACTCACCTCTTTTCTTCTGCTGCTGATATACCTGCAACACAAACAGGACGAACTGGAACTGCCCGTAAACATGAAGAAAGACCTGTACAGTTTCATCTTTGTGAAGAAGCAGGGTGAATCGACTTTTACGGTGAATGTGGAGTCGCGAAAGGATGTGATGGACATGCTGGTGGACAACCCGAGCCAAATGTTCTCGGGCTTTGAAGAGAAAGGGGAGTCGGTGCAGAACATCATGGCGCGCTATTACGACATTACCTACCTATTCCCCAGTGAGCTACAGACAGCAGAGGTGCTACCCATCTTCATAGAGTGGATGCTGGAGAAGGTGACACTGGTGGAGGTGCGGGCCAACAGCATGGACAGCGCCTATACCATCTTTGAGACGATGAACGACCGGGGCCTGACGCTGGTGCCAACAGAGATATTGAAGGGCTACCTACTGTCGAAGATTGTGGAGAACAACCCGCAGAACGAGGAGAAGGCAGAAAAGGCCAACGACTTCTGGAACAGCCGAATACAAGACATCAGGATACAGACCGGCTCGGACACGGCAGACATGGACTTCTTCCGTGGGTGGTTGCGCGGCCGCTATGCGGAGACACAGCGCAAGACCAAGCCGGGGGCTGAGAATGAGGACTTTGAGAAGATAGGTACGCAGTTTCATGTATGGGTGAAGGGCAATACCAGCCGCATCAGCCTGAAGAAGCCGGAGGACTACTACTACTTTATCAAGTCGGACTTCGACTTCTATTCCACCTTGTATCTGCGGCTGTATGACTACAAGACAACACCAAACAGCGAGTTTGAACTGCTGTATGTGAACAACTTCTACACGATAGCCGATTCGCTGACCTATCCGCTGTATATGTCGGCCATCCTGAAAACAGACGGTGAGACGGAGATCAACAGCAAGATAGGGCTGGTGGCCCAGTATATAGACCGGCTGGCGAACATACGAACGCTGTCGCACAAGAGCATCACGCAGAGCAGCATCCGCAACCTGATATATGAGAACGTGAAGGGCATCAGGAGCCTTAACACAGCAGACCTGAAGCTGTATTTCGACAATGAGATAGACCGTGTGCAGGGCGGCAACCCAATATTGGAGCGGCTGCAGCCGATGAACAATTGGGGCTACTTCCACTACTTCTTTGCCCGGATTCTTTATTGCCTGAAGGAAGGAGAAGAGGACTTCAAAGACCTGTTGCGCTCAAGAAAGCAAAGTTCCTACGTGCTGTTCCAGATATTTAGGGACGAAGACCTGGACCCGGACGAGAATCCAGCCATTGTGGCCTACCTGAATTCAGTGGCCAACTACTGTCTGGTGCGCCGGAAAGACGCGAACGACTTTGACGCGATGGACAACGATGATCGGCTGAATGCCGTATTAACGGCAGGCTATCTGCCCGAAATGAACGGAGACTACGAGGACAGCAGTATGATAGAGTTCATACAGGAGAGAGACAAGGTGATAGCCGGTATGACAGAAAAAATATGGGGGGAGCAATAATGGAAGACAAAGTTTTTGAGCGCGATGAGTTTACGCGCATACTGACCAAGTGTCACAATACCATCCGCAACAACGACAAGTTATCGCCGGAGGCCGCTTTCGATGAAATCAGCAAGGTGCTTTTCATCAAAATGTGGCGCGAGAAGAAGACAGGTGAAATCTATACACTGGAGCAGTTTGACAAAGAGAACGCAGCTTCACCTACAGAGGACTATTACAACGTGCTTTTCTATGAAACCCGTAACCACTATGTGGCAGACAAGATATTCGAGAGGAACGAGCGTTTGAATATCCGTGAGAACAGTTTTCGAGATATACTGGGTGCGCTGTCAAAACTGAACCTGGCTTCAGCCTCCGACGATGTGAGGGGTATTGCTTTTGAACAGTTTCTTGGCAAGACATTCCGTGGCGAATTGGGGCAGTTTTTTACCCCCAGAAAGATAGTGGAATTCATGGTGGACGTGCTCGACCCGCAGGAAGGTGAGCTGATATGCGACCCTTGTTGCGGCAGTGGAGGTTTTCTGATTAATGCCTTTGAACACGTGAGGGATGCCATTCTGAACGATGATAAGGATGACAAAGAAAAACGCATAAAGAAACTGGCAACGAAATGTGTGTTTGGCGTGGATGCCAACCCGCGCATGGCACGCACGGCCAAGATGAATATGATGATGCACGGTGACGGGCATAGCGGCGTACACCACCACGACGGTTTCCTGAATGTGAACGGTATCTTTGAAAACCGATTCAATGTGATACTGACTAATCCGCCCTTTGGAAGCAAAGTGAGTAAAAAACTGCTGATAGCAGAAAGCGACAAGTTTACGGATGCAGCCAAGATAAAGGAATATACCAAGGAATATGGCGACAGGTATAAGAAAGCGATAGCGCAGATAGAAGACAATATCGGGAAGTCGCTGCTGACGCTTTTCGCTATCAGCAGGTACACCAATCTCACAGAGACGCTGTTTCTGGACCGTTGCCTGGATTTGCTAGTGCCGGGAGGAAGAATGGGTGTGGTGTTGCCGGAGGGCGTGCTGAACAACAAAAAACTGGATGCCGTGCGGCACTATGTGGAAGGACGTGCCAAGATAGTGATGGTGGTGTCGCTGCCCACCGACGTTTTTATGGCCGCTGGCGCCAATGTGAAGCCCAGCATACTCTTCCTGAAGAAGTTTACGGAGACAGAGGCAGCGACCTATCGGCAGACGCTTGAATCGGTGCAGGAAAAAGTCGATGCACAGCATAAGCCAGAGATGGACAAGTTGACAATGGCCATCAAAAGCGCCAACGATGACGAGACGCGCAAGAAACTTCGCGCCAAACTGCGGAAATTGAAAGACCAGATGAAAGAAGAAGTCAACAGGCAACTGAAGGAACAACTGGATTACGAAGTATTGATGGCCAGTGTGGACAAGGCCGGTATCAACTCGGTAGGTGGCGAGTGCGAGAACGAATTGGTGGACTTGTTGTCAGAGATTAAGAAATACAAAGCACATCATCAACTGTGGTAAGTGATGGGTAGGCTAAAGATAATACATTTCAAGGAGATGCTCCAGGCATGGAGCATGGCTGTGGTGCTGTCGCAGAAGAAGCTGCCCTATAAGAGCAGATATGCGCTTGTTGCTCTGGAGACGCTTCTGACCCGGGGCGGAAAGACGGTGGTACTTGACGACAAGAATATGTACCGGCAACTGACGGTAAAGACCAACGGTGGCGGTATAGTAGTAAGAAATACGGCGAATAAAAGTGGAAAGGAGATTAAAACCCGCAAACAGACACAGGTGAATGTCGGGCAGTTTCTCTTTTCAAAGATTGATGCCCGGAACGGAGCTTTCGGTATCGTACCCCAAGAACTGGATGGGGCTGTGGTAACTTCCGAGTTTCCCGTTTTCACGGTGAATGCAGATAATGTTATCCCGGAGTTTCTGCTGCTAGTGATGACATCGGAGGAGATGGTAAACTATATCAAGTCAATGGCGTTAGGATCTACCAACAGAAAACGGCTGGATGTAACAACCTTCCTCAATATAAAAGTACCTCTACCTGCGAAGGACGAACAAAAAGCCATGATGGCAGAATATGAGAAGGTGCAGAAGAAAGTGAGGAAGGCGGAACAGGAGCAGAAAGAGCTGCCCGCCAAGATACAGAGAGAGGTGTATGCCAAGACCGCAACCACGATTACGAAAAGGGAAGAAAAACGAGGACTAAGTATTACCACCTTTAAGGATATGGAGAACTGGAGTGTAGACAATGTGTTGGACGCTCTGAAAATAAAGTCATCTTATCCGATGGTGAGACTGGGAGACTGGATACAGGCATTTCAAAAAGATGACGAAGACGGAACACTTAGAGTGACACCCAAACAGAGACCGACAGAAAGCTTCCTGTATATAGGTATGGATGCCGTAGATAAGAATACTGGGCGGATGAGCGGTTATGAGAAGAAAACAGGCAGGGAGATAAAAAGCGGAGCCTTCACGGTGCCTTTCGGGTACTTTATCTATGGTCGGTTGAGACCAAATCTGAACAAGTTCTGGGTGAATACTGACCGTGATGGGAAAAACATCGTTTGTTCTACGGAGTTCTTCGTTTTTTCGTTGAAACCAGATGTGGACAAAGACTACTTTGAGTGCATTTTGGGCTCAGATATTGTTCAGGAACAAATTAGGAAACATATCACCGGTACCGGGTTGCCCCGTATCAATGCCACGGATTTTCTGCACCTGAGCATCCCTAATCCACCGGCAGATGTGAAGCGGCAGATTGGCGTATATTTCAAGAATAAGCAGCAAGTATTGTGGAATGGCCGTGAACAGATGGCTATGGAGCGGGCGAGAGCGAAGAAAGAGTTTGAATCACAAATATTTGAGTAGGCTATGATACGTATTACAAAACTAAAGATTGCAGGTTTCAAGAATATTTTGAACCAGACCTTTGACTTTACGAACCATAACGGTCTGACGTTGCTGATAGGTAACAATGGCAGTGGCAAGAGCAATGTGCTGGAGTTTATCAGCAATGTGTTCAAGAATGTGTTTGCAGGCGAGACAGATTTCAAATCCAACTTTGAAATAGAGTGGGAAGCAGACGGTAACGCCAACAAGTTAAAGTGCTTCAACGGTCACGTTACGGAGGAACGCAACGGCAATGCGGCCAGTGTGAACAATACGATGGATTATCCCAAACGTGTCGTTGCTATCTATAGTGGAGAGTCGGAACGTCTTTGGAGTAAATTTTACAAGCCATGTTACGATGCCTTTATATCCAATATCAACCAAAACCAGCAACAAGGAGCACTGAATGTGAATACTGTTTTTCCGAAGATGCTTTACTTGAACCGATTCTACTGGGATGTGGCCTTGCTGTCGCTACTTTGTTCAGGGAGTCAGGATATTCAGGATTTCCTTAGGAACGGTATAGGCATTCAGCAGGTTGACATAATAACTTTCAAGTTCAAGGAGCGGCAACAGTATGCCAATTTTGCCGTTAGCCCTGTTTTGCATTTCGTACACCTGATAGACGGTAAAACGGAATACACGCTGGACGAGTTTAAGCAGATACTGGACGACAACAATATTGATGCGCAGCAATTGTTCGAGTACCTTTATATTGCTTTCTCTCCCAAAAACAGCAAGATAATAGAGAGTGTTAAGGTGAAGTTCAATACCAACCTGGTCATCGACGACATGAGTGAGGGTTTGAAGAAACGGCTGCTGGTAAGAGCTGCACTAGAACTGGCCGGGCATGAGGATACGCTGTATTTGCTGGACGAACCCGACGCGCACGTACACATAGATAATAAGGTGAGGATCATAGAGACCATCAAGCAGTTCAGGCAGCACCGCCATATTTTTGTAACCACCCATTCGCCATCGATCTGTAAAAATGTGGATGCACAGTCCATTATATTGATGAACGAGGGTAGGCCTGAAGCCGTGAACAATCAGTTGGAGGCCGGTAAGAAACTAACTACGGATGTTGTGCTGATTAATATGCTGTTTACTAACAAGCATCTGATACTCACAGAGGGCAAGACAGATATTCAGTATATACAGAAGGCAGTGAGCTTGTTTGCTGCCAACTACCCCACATTGGCAGGATCTGTGGAGTTTGTGGAGTTGAGCGGGACGGACGGCGATACAGATTTGGAATTTATGTCGAAGATAAGCCCTGTGGCCGGGAGGAAGATAATCCGTTTAGTGGACAGAGACGAGGCAGGTCTGAAATGTGCCAGGACACTGCTTGGTAACGAGGATCTGAAATGTGAGGATTTCACTGTGGCACGTGGTATTCCTACCGTAGCCAACGCTACCATTATTATGTTGCCAGTGAAGGCTGGCGTGGCAGGAGGTGATTTCCTGATTGAGGACTATTTTAAGGAGGCAAAAGTGAAGGAGCTGAGCAAACAACTGATAGACACGGCATATAACGGGAAAAGTTTCAAGAAGTTCCCCCAAGTGAAGACGAAGTTGAAAGAAGAGTTGTTGCCTGCTTTCTGCCCTGCGGCAGAGGCTGCCGACATGGAGGATTTCAGAGTGTTGCTGGATTTGTTGGAGAATACACTGACTGCATAGGTTATGCCGGCTAACAAGAATGCATATATCAGATAACACAGATAAACAGGTTTACATTTTCCGTCCTTGTATGATTCATGGGCCGGGGTAACAAGGGAAACCTGAATCTGCTGTACTATTTGGTGCGGAAGGGAATTCCCTGGCCGCCAGGGGCGTTTGAGAATCGGAGGACGTTTACGAGCGTGGATAATATCTGCTTTGCGGTGAACGGTGTATTGACTAAAGATGTGCCGTCGGGTATCTACAACATGGGTGATGACGAGGCGCTATCGACCAATGAACTGATAGAGGAAATCTGCAAGAGCCTGGGGAAGAAGGCGCACATCTGGCGGCTGCCCAAGGGTTTGATGAACGGCGTGGCGAAGGTGGGCGGCTGGCTGCATCTGCCGCTGAATCCGGAAAGGTTGAGGAAACTGACGGAGAATTATATCTCGTCGAACGAGAAGATTAAGAAGGCACTGGGCGTGGAGCGGATGCCGGTGGATGCAAGAAAGGGATTGCATAGAACTTTAGAATCGTTTAAATAAACAATGAATATCTGGATTACGTATGGGATTATTGCCACCTTGTTGGTAGCGCTGGAGTTGTGCTATTTTAAGATAGCGGACCGATTTAACATCATCGACAAGCCCAACCAGCGGAGCTCGCACACGACAATCGTGCTTCGCGGCGGTGGCATCATCTTCGTCATCTCCATACTGGTGTGGATGGTGTGGCAGATGATACTTGGCAACTGGGCCACGGTGCAGGGATATTTGCCGTTTATTATCGGCCTTCTGCTTATTTGCGGTATCAGTTTCTGGGATGATATTCATTCTCTGCCTGACAGCGTTCGCCTGGTGGTGCAGTTCGTGGCTACTGGACTGATGTTCTGGGGCCTGATGGGGCAGGGCGCCTGGTTTATGGAGCTGACATGGTACTGGAAGGTGGTTATCGGCCTTGTGGCGCTGATTGTTTTTGTGGGCGCGACGGACGTGATCAACTTCATGGACGGCATCAATGGTATCACGGCCGGGTATTCGCTGGCGGTGCTGGTGCCGCTGCTGCTGGCGAATGGGGCCGGTGGCTTCATCGAGGAGTCGTTCCTGGTGGTGGCTATTATCGGCGTACTGGTGTTCAGCCTTTTCAACTTCCGTCCGAAGGGAAAGGCAAAGTGCTTCGCGGGGGATGTCGGGAGTATCGGCATTGCTTTTATTATGCTGTTTGCGATCGGCCGGCTGATTATGCAGACCGGCGATGTGACCTGGATGGTGTTCCTGCTGGTGTACGGCGTGGACGGCTGCTGCACTATCCTGCACAGGATTATGCTGCACGAGATTCTTGGCGAGGCGCACAGGAAACACGCCTATCAGTTGATGGCGAATGAGCTGAGGATGAGCCATGTGGTGGTGAGTCTCATTTACATGGGGCTGCAACTTGTAATATCGTTAGGGTTTATCTATCTTTGCCCGAACACCATTCTGGCACACTGGATTTATCTGATTGCGGCAGGAATCGTGCTGGCAGTTGCATACGTGTTGTTTATGAAGAAGTATTATCATTTGCATGAAGAATACCTTAAATCCTTGAACGAATGATGAACGAAAAGATAACGCAAGGGCTGTTGGATAGCCTTACGGAACAGGCGAAGGCTTCCCCTAGGTTGAGGATGAATCTGGATTTGCGGAATTCGGCGGAGGATGGGAGCCAGCGGATGTTGAATGCTATTGAACCTGGTTCGCCGCTGCCTATTCATCGGCATAGACATACCTCTGAAACTGTGGTTTGCCTTCGAGGTCGGTTGGTTTGGGAATACTATGATGATTTGGAAAGAATCTGTACAGAGACTATAGAGTTGACTCCTAATGGTCAAACGGTTGCACTGAATATCCCGGCTGGGCAGTGGCATACAGTTAGGGCGTTGGAGTCTGGGTCGGTGATTTTGGAGATGAAGGATGGCGCTTATGAACCGTTAGGGGAAGAAGACGTATTGAAATAATAGTTGTTTATACAGTTTGATGATGGGCGAGAGGGAAGGATGTCATTGGCCTTCTATCGGCCTATGTCAGGCGTCAGGGCTTGGAAAAATGGAGATGGGTGGGTTATGTTGCCATCGGCCAATAATGATGTCGTCTTTGTTTTACGCATTTCTTGAAGCATTTTTACAAGGGCGGGATTGGGCTTCGGCAGATTTGCGATGGGTGTCGGCTGTTGTGGACTTTCCGGGAGGAGTTGGATGTGGCAATGCTGGAGGGGCGGCTGAAGAGGATGGGGCTTGTGTCTGACTGGAAGGCGTTTGGGATCTGCTCTTTTGTGATGGAGGTGGGGAATTTTGGACATAATAGGGATAATAGTTATTTTTCGAAGTATCCTTATTTGATTCGCAAGGCGGTGTCTTTGGGTAGGAGATGTGGGGATATCTGGCGGCATGCGATGATTTTTCCGCTGGATTCGATTAGGTTTTCCCGATGATTGTGTGGAATGGGATTGGGGCGGCGGTGAGAGTGGAGTGAAGGGTGTAGACTTTCGTTGTGGACGTAGAGGGAATTAATGGCTTTGAAGCGGAAAACTATAGAAGACTGTCGAGAATTATTTAGACTGAGGCATTGTCTGCGTTACCAGCAGAGGCTAATTGGTAAAGACGACGAGAAGGAAGAGGGGAACGTTTTAGATATTGGCAGGGGAAGATTCTGAAGGCTAATCATTGCTTTGATATAATATGAAGAGTTGTTATCAACTGATATTATTGGGAGACACAAGCTGCGAAGCTTGTCAAAAGACGAAGTCGCGTTTCTTTGAACTATTGAAAGAACGTGGCCTTGATGAGGAGATGATTGTCGTGTTGGATGGCGTGTTGACCCTTACGACAAAAGATGCTGGGGGCTATGATTCTGCCAAGCCTTCATTCGCTTTTTATTTTGGCAAGCAGGGACATGGCGACAAAGATGTGGACGCAGTAAAAAAACTAATGGGGAATGCGGATGCCGTGTATCCTGTTTTTTTCTCTAACTTCAAGCAAGAGGTCCCGGATGTACTGTGGCTCATCAACGGTGTGAAGTTTATTGATGATAAGATAGACAGCATGGTTAATGTGGCCTTTGAGGAACTGCGTTTATTACGGAAGAAGCGCCGTGTGTTTATCAGTTATAAAAGATCTGATTCTGCGGCGGTGGCTAATCAACTGTATGACGTGTTGTCTAGGTGTCAATTTGATGTATTCTTAGACACCTATTCTATACGTGGAGCTGCAGATTTTCAGGCGGAGTTGCGTCATAGGATAACAGACTGCGATGTACTAGTGCAGTTGAATTCACAAGGATTTAAGGATAGTAATTGGTGCAAGGATGAGATATCAGAAGCCAATGCAAGGCGCGTGGGAGTGTTGCAAGTGAATTGGCCAGGGGTCTCGCCTGATGCGGCAGATCAACTGAGCGTGACAAAGAGACTGCATGACATTGATTTCAAGAGGAAACGTTATAAACGGAATACATCTGTACTAAAATCAAAGGTACTGAACGAAATAGCATTGACCGTGGAAGCAATACGCGCCAGAAACATTGCCGCTAGACAGGACAACTTGACTGGTGAGTTCGTGAAAGAAGCCAATCGGCAAGGTCGAACAATTATCAAGGATCCTATCTTTTTGGTGGAGCAAAAGAGCAACGGGAAGTTTTGGTATTATATCCCGGCGATTGGTGTACCACAGTCTGTGGATTGTCATGAGTCGATAAAGATGCTGGAACGCTGGAACGGAATGATGGCGGACAAAGTTTTTCTGATTTACGACGACCTAAGCATTCTTCCCAATTGGATAGCCCACTTGGACTGGATGAATAAGTATTTAGAAGTGAAAACCATCAAAATGCAGGAGTTTGAGTCATGGCTGAAAACAATGAAATAATGAACGTTTTTTTATCCGCAAGTGTGCCACAGAAAGAACGAGACCCGAAGTATTTTGATACAGCCGATGTAATTGCCATTCGTGATTCGGTAATAGCACTGGCCTCCACAGTGCTTGCCACTAAGGAGTATCGCTTGATATGGGGTGGCCATCCATCCATCACACCACTAATTACACTAGTCTTGGATCGATTGGGGTTGAAGATGTCTGATAGGGTTACCCTGTATCAGAGTAAGGAGTTTGAAAGGTTTTTCCCGCCAGAGAATGAGGATGTGGGGATACGTGTGATAACCGAAAAGAAGGAAAGTCGTAATGCTAGCCTGCTTTTTATGCGTCAGAAAATGATTGGGGACAACGATTATGCGGCGGCAGTGTTTATTGGTGGTATGGAAGGCGTTGAGGAAGAATATGCTATGTTTAAAGAGTGTCATCCTAACAAGCCATGCTTCCCAATAGCTTCAACAGGCGCAGCCGCAAAAATGCTCTATGAGGGGAAGAAAGGTGAGTTTGATGAAAGACTGGAAACAGAGCTGAGTTATAATTCATTATTCAAAGAGTTGTTGGGCTTATAAACATGTTTTTATGGCAAAAGATCTAATAAATGTTTTCGTTAGTCACTATCACGAAGACGAAGAGAGCATCAAGAGAATGAAGGATCTTCTGGGTGAAGATTTTTCCATTCGTAATTATTCGGTGACTTCTGACAAGTATAACAATGCTAAGGACAAGGACTATATCAAGTCTTTGCTTCGCCCTCTTATAAACCAAGCCAGCATATGTATCTGTCTGATTGGCCCTAATACGCATGACTCTGAGTGGGTGAATTGGGAAGTGGAGCAAGCGTTAAAACAAGGGAAACGCATCATTGGGGTTTACCTTTGGGGAGCAAAAGATTCAGATATCCCTCCTGCGCTAGAAGATGCGGCAGATGCAATGGTCGGATGGAACCGCGATAGTATCATGGATGCCATTAATGGAAAGAATATTTTTACCAAACCTGATGGAACGAAACGCCCCGAAGTAGGCGGTTCAAGGTATACCTGCTAATGGCACGCGGTTTTTCATATATCATTACTAGGGATTTTGGGTTTGCGCCCAACCCTTTTCATGGTGTCCTTACACTGGCCACATGTAAGCCAAGGATTCGCAAAGCGGCTCATATCGGTGACTATCTGATAGGTAATTCCAACAAGAATACGGGCAATAAACTCATCTATATGGCGAAAGTGGATGAAATCCTCACATTCGATGAGTATTGGAATGATATACGTTTCATGTGCAAGAAGCCTACCATGAATGGTAGCTATAAGACACTTTATGGCGATAATATTTATCACAAAGAAAATGGTGAATGGATACAGGCTAATTCCCATCACTCTTTAGAGAACGGATTAGTGAACCATGCCAACCTTGATAAAGATACTGGAACAACAGATCATCTGTTGATTTGTCGCGAATTCTTCTATTTGGGAGCCTCTATGATTGATGTGGCAGACCTTTTCCCTAATTGCATCCACCGAATCATTGGCCATCATCAAGTGGAAGAAGATGACTGCAAGGCCCTCTGGCGATACCTTGAAGAAAGATATCCTGAGAAAGGACTGATAGACGTTCCCAACCTATTCAGATCATTCATCCGCTACAATGGCAAATAGACAGATTGTGCCAAATGACACGACGCTGAAATACTACTTCTATTTTATTCAAGAGCGTATGAATATTTTCTGGAGTAGGTATAGTCATCAAGATCATCTTACAGACGACCCCATTTTACAGGAGTATAAGTTCACCAATGTGTACCGTGCTTCCGACCGTGTTAGTCAGTACTTGATAAAGGATGTTATATATAAAGACGTCGAAAGATATACGCCAGAGGATGTACTATTGAGAATTCTTGTTTTCAAAGTGTTTAACCGTATTGAAACGTGGGAATATCTTACCAAACTAATAGATATAGGAGTTCACTCTTTTAATGTAGGGAGGCTTGCAAAACTGCTGACTATAAGACAGCGTGAGTGTCCGATATTCTCAAATGCATATATGATGGCTGGAAGTCATGCCCGCTATGCTGGTATAAACACGAAGCATGAGGTGTGGCTACAGATGATTGAGGATGAGTTAATCCATAATCGAGGGCTTGAAAAGGTTTTGAAGGCCAAGTCGATGTCAGAGGTTTATAACCAACTGAGAGACTATCCATTAATTGGCGACTTTTTGGCCTACCAGTATACAGTTGATTTCAACTACTCCCCGTATCTGGATTTTGACGAGGACTCATTTGTAAAAGCGGGTGTAGGGGCAGTGAGAGGCATAAAGAAGTGTTTCTTATCTTACGGAGATTGTTTTGAAGATGCCATCTATTACATCCACGACCATTTTGAGGATTTACAAAAGAAATATGGCTATACAGATTTCCGTCCGCTACCAGGACGTAAACCCAAGTTAATTGACCTTCAAAACTGTTTTTGCGAGACTGACAAGTATTTGCGCGCAAAGATGCCTGAGTTGAAAGTGGGTAATGTTCGCATTAAGCAACGTTACAAGCCTACAAAGGAGATGATCGACTTTTATTTCCCAGAAAAGTGGGGCGTTACTTTATGAGCAAGTTATTCGAAGTTACAATAGAGGTTACGCAGCGATGTCCAAACAAGTGCATTTACTGCTCGTCAATGTCAGGTCCTGACAAGTCAGAGACACTTGACTTTGATACAATTTGCCAGTGCGTTGATGACGCAGCATATTTGGGCGCTAAGTTAATCAACCTTTCAGGTGGTGAACCGATGTTGCGGCCTGATATTGCTCGAATTGCGGACTATATACATAACAAGGGACTCAAGATTCGCCTATACTGTAGCGGAATATATTATGATGGTTCGTATCAAACAATGCCCATTGAATTACTAGAATCTATTAAAGGGAAAGTTGATAACCTTATTTTAAATTACGAGTCGTGTTGTCCAGAGTTGTATTCCAAGATAATGGGAACTACCCCCGATAATCTTGCACTTCTTGAAGAGACCATCAAAAATGCTATTCAGTTGGGTATTACTGTCGAGGCTCATATTGTACCGATGAAATGTAACTACCGTCAGATACCTGAAACGTTGACGAGGTTGTATTCGATGGGTGTGTCTAATATCAGTTTGTTACGGCTTGTACCCCAGGGGCGGGTTAAAGAGAATGAGGATGGGGTCGTTTTATCTGAGGACGAGGAGCAGGAACTTAAGACAATGCTTGTGGATTTATCTCGGAAGTTCGAAAAGACAAAGCTTCGTCTTGGAAAGCCCTATCGTTCAGAGAAATATGTTACTTGCAAAACTGGTACTGTCAGACTTGTCGTGCGTTACGATGGTTATGTATTCCCTTGTGGCGCTTTCAAAGATGGTATGGAAGAATATGGTGGTTGTCGGCCGGATAATGTGAAGGAAAAGAGGTTGGTCGCAATTTATGAGACTTCTACATACATTGATAAGGTTAGAGCTGATTTAGAGGCGTATTATAAAGATGAAGAAACAGTTACAGAACCCTGCTTCGGGCAATACTGTAGACGCAAAATATAATGATTATGGCACATGAAACATTTATTTCGTACAAGTACAGCGATGCTGTAGATGTAAGAGATCGAATCTATGAAAACATGGGCGAATATGCCAAGTTTTATCGGGGAGAAAATGGCTTTAGTCCCAATAAATCAGACGATAGTGATGATGCTATTTGGAATTACTTGAAAGATATGATATGGGGGACAAGTGTCACAATTGTCATTCTCTCGCCAGAGATGCTTCAAAGTAGTTGGATATCCGATGAGATTTCATATAGCTTGAAGAAAGTATCCCGTGATGGAACGCAGTCTCAAAGAAATGGAGTTGTGGCTGTGATCAAGAAAGTAAATGGCAGCTATGATTGGTTTAAATACAGGATTACGTATCCTGATGGCCATTCTTCTAGTGGGTATCATGAAGAAAAAGTATTTGAGATTATTCGAGAAAACAGAAGAAACCAAAATCCGCCGGAGTATGTTTGTGATCGTTGTAAGACAATAGATGGATTGACGGGCTCTTACATCTCCTATATTGAAGAAGACGAGTTTATTAACAATATGGATAAATATATTGAGAACGCGTATCAAAAGAGCCTGAATGACTGTAGTGGATATATTGTTAAACCAACGGTCTAATTTGAGTCTTAGTTGCCTTCGTTTGACTGGATACTGGCCTATATAGGGGAGTGTTTACCTGAACGTGATTTCTTGCTTGCGGGCGATTTGGCACGCTTGCTTTCTTTCTTTGAATAATTTTTCCTGCACCGGGGCGATTTCTGGTCAAGCCGGTCATGAAGGGAAAGAGCTGGACTGGTGATGGTTAGGCTGGTGATGACGATCGTGTAGGGAAGGAGTGGTGGGGCATCGGCCTTTCATCGGCCCTCTATCGGCCTATATGGTGGGCGGCGACGGGTTTCTGCGGGGGAGGGACGTTGTTTATTGAGCCGTCGTGCTTGGTTGCGGGGGGCATCGGCCTAAGGGGAAGGCGCGGGGCTTTGGGATGTTTTGATCGGCAAGATGAGTTTTGTCGGCCCTCGGCCTGATGTGCCTGGGTATGCGGATAAGTTGCAAGGGGATGACAGGGATGTGCTGAAGCTTCGGCCCGGCATTACGGGGCCGGCGACGCTGAAGTATCGGCTGGAAGATGAGATGATTTCTGAGTATGTGAACCGGAAACGGAATGAGGGTGATTCGAGGCCTCTTCAGGAGATTGCTGTGGAGTATAATGATGAGGTGATTTATCCGGATAAGGTTCGTCTTAATTGCTATTACTATCGGCACTACTCTTTTGTCAAGGATATTCAGATGATATTTTGTACGGTGCTTGGGAAGAAGATGAGGTATGCGGGGGAGGTGATTTGATTATCGACAATGACCTTCTTGACCAGGTATCTGCACAGGCTGAGGCATCTCCTCGTCTGCGCATGAATTATAACTTTCATCAGTCGCTGGAGGATAAGTGTCATCGGATGCTGAATGCGGTGGAGCCGGGGACTGTGGTACCCATCCATCGGCACCCAACGAAGGATGAGTCTTTCGTTATCCTGTAGAGTGACTACTCACAAGGATGATGGGGTTGAGGTGAGGAGGACGTGTTGGTTTGTGTTTGTGAGGAAGGGGTAGGGGGGAGGCCTGGTCTTTTCAGGACGAGGTCGATTGAATGAAGGGATGTTTTTGTACAGAATTGTGTTGGAGTCCGCATTTTGCGGGCTCTTTTTTTGTTTAGACGTTTGATAATTAGGGAAATATGCGTAAATATACGATGAAGATGTTGTCGGGGTATAATTCGTGGATGTATTTAGTTAGATAATATGAATAGTTTTGTCGCAAAATTGTTTCGGGTAAATCTCCAGGAGGAGAGGTACTTCTTTCCAATTCCTGTATTCTTTATTATAATCATGGTCGGTGTGTTAGTCTATGCGTTAGATAATCTGCAAGTGACGCCACACCTAAACATAGTTGAAAGCGATCGTTGGATTGGCGTGTTTGCTCAGATAAATGCTACATTGGTGGCAATAGGTCTTGCGGTAACTACGTATATGATGCATAATAAGGAGTTGGAACAGTGTCATGCTGCAATTATCTCGGGCACGTGCCGTGAGATTACCTTTTTGGGTTTATTCTTATGCGCGGCAGACTGCTGTACTCTTCCCTTTAAGGATGTTGATGGCCGGATTTGTTTAGCCCTGCTTTTGGGGCAGAGCGTCTTTTTCTTGTTGACGATAGGTGGTTATGCTACAATTTTGGATAAGGACTGGAAAGAAACGGTCTTGAAGAATACAAATAAAGAGAAAGAGACGCAAGAGGCTCAAAAGAGATTTTTAGTTTTCTATAGGGAGTTTTCAGTTCTTCTGGAGAATAATTCAGAGAGCACGTCTTTTTATACTCAAGTTGAACAGTTGGCGGAGTCTTGTAACCTCACCGCTGAAGAATGCCGCTTCCTTAAGAGGCTGAATGATCTGGTCGACGAGACTAAGACGGGGAAAAGGATTAAGGACCCTGATCTTCAGTTTAATCGGCTAAAAGCTATTATCTTAAAATTGCCGCAAGATGTCTATGGAGGGTTGATTGCGTGATTATATCGGCCTTCATCATCGACCTTCTCGGTGGGTGGCAACACAGCAACTGTGTAAGATAAAATAAGAATAGCAGGCTGCAATCGCGGCCTGCTATTCTCCTTGAGAGATGTCTGATTAGTGTTTTTTGTCCTTGGGCGGACACGTATCATGACCATAGCTGTTGGGATTCTGGATCTTGCCATCTTTCCCATGGGGGATAAGTTCGAGCCCTTCCTTTTTTGCAAGATTGCGGCTCCACTCCATTGCTTCCTTTTTCGTGTCAAAGTGCTTTGACGCTCTGTCTGAATTGGGCCTTTTTGCATCCCAACCTCCTCTACTCGTATTGGTAGTTACGTGTAATTGGTTTTTCATAAGCAATTAATTTTATATCAATTGTTTGTATGCTGGAATTCTGTGATCCTTATTCCGTTATTATTAATCAAAGGGGCGGCCTGGTTTTGTGCGTTGGCCACCCCTTTGGCGGTTTGGGGGAATTAGTCTTTCACCCAGATTTTAAGCATCTTCCCGTGTTTGGATCGAATTATAGTCCCATCTTTCTTGATGGCGTACGGGCGGTAGATATAATGACCACCGGTCTTAGTATTGTCTCTGTTCTGCATGTTTAACACCTCCTTCTGTATTGAGACTCTTAATGTTCATTTCTTTCATTCTGTAAGTCATAATACTAATTACATTTGACGACCATCTTTAATGCTCGTCTGTCTAACAACCGATTACAGGAGAGTGTTTGGTAATTAAAGAGATAATTACTAACTTTGAAAACTTATTTTTCTGGGTCCTCTCTCCGTTAATGTGAGGCTAGTCTTATCAATCGGGAAGTTCGACCTTTACCATCGCACCAATTGCAGTTGGTGCGATGATTTTTTGCCTCTTTAGCTCTCTACATATTCCGCCTCCTTTTTCTTTTTAGGATTCTTTCTCTCGCTCATTCTGTATACAATCCCGTTGGCGGAAGAATCTAGCGAGGTGTCCCTGGCCAGGTCGTACATGACCGTATAATTTTTATAGTCAATGTTAAGCTCGTTGAAGAGAGCGGTTGTCGGGAGGGAATAGTACTTTGAAATGTAATCCACCTTGAACCCGTCTTCATCTTCTCCAGCACATACAATTAAAAACAAAGTTCCGGGCCGTTCGTCATCTTCAGCAATCTTAATGTAAGATTCTGGAGTTAATTTAAGGGATTGGGCTGTTTTGTCGGTGAAGCCAAGTTTCCCGGTTTTCTGAATTGTACACTTCAGCTTTGTGCTGTAAGCCTTAGCGCTAAAAACTTTTAATGCCATAGTCTATATACTGTTTGTGACAGAAGGTCATTATTTATTATATGTTCAAATAAGGACTTCAACGTAAGCACTATATATAGAGCCTGTGTTGAAACCTTCATCTGCAAAGATAGGAATTATTTTGAAATTCTCAAGAGATGACGTTGAAATAATTATCAAGGAAACGCGAAGGGATTTTTTAATTTGTGGCTATGTGTTGGATATAAGTGTGTTAGGCTGGCAGTTTGATAATGTCCATCCTGGAGCTTTTGCCGCCCTGTGTGTTGCTCGATTTAGTGTCGCATGTTACTTGGATTCTCGATTCTCGTGCGCTTTATTTTGATTATCTTTTGTTGGTTGCGTTTTTTGTTTGTTCTCTATATTCTGCTATTTCTGGTTCTATTATCGCCTTTTTGTTGCGTGGCTGTGTCTAATTGGTCTTCTTGCCATATTGTGATGTTGGTGTGTTGTGTGAGCGAGTGCTCCCTTTGATCTACTTCGAAGTGTTTCTTGTTATTCTGGTTTTAAAATTAGTTGTGTTATTATCTTCTTGGGACCTAAAATACTAATCCGACTCGGGATGCGAGTTTGGTTGGGCTTTTTTCATGATACCCATGCAAATATAATGGTTAGTGTGATGGTAAAAGGTCTATCTTTACCCACTTGTTGAAACATCTTACGTTATATATAGTATTAGTAGAGACAAGCGTTCGGCGCTTGTCTCGCTCTTATTGTGAGAAAAGGTTTTGATCTTCGATTGAGTCTGTATTTGGGGTTGGCGACGTTGCTTCGTTTGGCTGAAAAATGGCTTGTATATATAGTTTTGACTGAAAAGAAGATACGGGTAAGATTTTGGGTACTTATTGTTAGGCTTTTCCATATGAATTATTTAACTTTACGCAAGTGTGCCGCGGGCGCGCGAGTGCCCTAATTGCGGCTGGTTATGGGGGCTTGGTAAAAGAGGGTAGAGGTGTTCACTTTTTGTGAAATCAAATTATTTTTGTACCTTTGTCGGACTGAATGCTAACAAAATTAGTATGTTAGGTATAGACAAAAACAACACTCCCATTATTCAGGAAGAATTTGCGGAGGAAATGCGCGAGGCGGTCCGTCGTAAATATTCGGATCGGCCCAGCAGTTCTGACGTGCAGATTAGTATTCGTTCTAAACAGATCAAGAGTGAATACAATGTCGTCTGGAAGTAAAGATCATGAACTAAAGGAACTAACGATTGAGAGGGCAACAGATACGTGTGCCCTCCATTCGTTTAAATGTGGCCAGAATCTGGTTGATGAGGTTATCTCGGAACTGGATGACTACCTTTCTAATAATAACCTTTTCCTTGTTAAAGACGGGGAGGAGGTTGTTGCTTTGTACTGCATGAGAAAGGATGACCACTCACTGTTCTTGCCAAGCAAAACTAAGGAACGGATGATAAATGGCCTGAAACCTATGCCCGTTGGCGTTATTGACGAAGATCAGGACTATTATCGTTCCGCAGAGTTGTCTCTTTTCGCAGTCCGCGAGGATTGTCAGCGACGTCATATTGGTTCCATAATTATTGAGAAAGTGATGGACGCGCTCGTTAACGAGCAGGTTCCCAATCGTGAATTTCTTATTGTTCGCGCCTTGGATGTTAAGGATTATTCTGCCATCCCCTTTTATCAGAGTTGTGGGTTTGTGTCTGTTAGGGTGCAAGAGAAAGATGCCTGTGACAATAGCGTTATGATGTATCGAGTTATTGGTAAAACTTCGGAAATATAAACATCTACATATTCCGGAGCATACCCACCCAGTCTGAGGCGGCCTAATAGTTCGGTTACGAACTGAAATCAGTCTTTAAAACCGGTGCCCGATTCCTTTCCTGGAAGACAGGGAAAAGGATGAAAAATGGCACTGAATAGACATATAGATTCTTCGCTTCGCTCAGAATGACAATGAGGGTGCCCCTTGCCCAAATCCAAATTAATCTGTAAATTGGCCGCATGAAAACGAAACGACGTAAGCATCCGATAAACCACGTCTATTAGGATTGCCGGGTAGTGGCTACCTTTGCATCAAAGACACTACGCCATGATGACAAAGGAAGAAGTCGCCCAGGTTATTGCCTACAGCGACGAGAACAAGATCAGTTATAAACAGCGCCTTACGGAGCTCGGCATTAACCCTTGGAGCTTTTATGACGCCAAACGCAAATACGCACCCACACAAGAAGGAGACAATGTTGGTGAGTTCCTGCAGTTGATACCCGGTGGGAGTTTCCTGATCAGCAGCTGTAAGGCCATGGGTGTTGACCCGCGTGAATGGATGGAGGATGTCCTTCTCCGTATCCCCGGGAGCGATAGTAACCGGGAAACTCTCCGGGAACTCTTGCCCGAAAGGTGGGCAAAACAAACCAAACCAAACCAAACCAAACAATCAAGTCGTCTTTAATCGGATGCTTACTAATAATGGAAGAATAATAGTAAAAAAAAAACGGCACCGCAATTGAAAATCTTGGGAATTCTGTATATTTTGATAGCAGCGGATTAAATGTACCCCCTGTATCACTTTCAAATGTACCGGGTATTTCAGAATCAAATGTACCACCCGTAGCAGAAACAAATAAAAGAAAGGCGTGCAATTTTGCACGCCTTTCTTTATTGTAATACTGAGGCTCCTAATTCTGCTGCGATTGCGTGTGCGGCATCAACAATTTTCTTTGTTGTCTTTTCTCCGGGGAACGCAATGCCGCTTTTATATGCTCACATTTTGCTCTCGTTAATGCCGGCATATTCGGCAAACCTACTCACGTTGAGATAATCAAAAAAGTCAAAGAATGAGGGAATGTCATAACGGTATTCTACCGTGACGTCCTCAAAGCAGGGGACTTTTTTGCCTTCGGACATTTGTTCTTCGATGGATTCTTTAATACTTCCCAAGAAATCCTCCTTGGCTTTGGCGACAGAATCCCCAAATCCGCCAAAATAGCTATTGCCGAAATGGTCTTCGGAATATACGGAGTATAATCCATCAGAGCCTCTCTCTACAATGGCTTTGATTCTTGTCGTTTTCATGGTTGTTGTAAGTGATGTGTTGCTTCTTGTTCATGGCTCGGAAGTGGGCGGGGAATTAATTAATCCCCGCCTGCTTCAAAATACTACTCAAGGTGCCCGGTGGGACTTCCTTGGATTGATGTCTTGGAACACGTATTTTTGCTCCAGTAATGGGAGAATACCAAACATCATGTTCCTTCCCTGGGGTGAGTTCACTGCACCCGTGTGATTTTAATATCCTCTTAAGTTCACTGACTTTCATATCTCTTCAACACAAAAAAATCACTTGCGCAAAGGTAGCAATTTTGTTTCTTTTCTCAAAGAGAAATAGTAACATTTTTGCAACCGGAATCCGGTCTCTGTGTAAAAAAGTGGCTTGGGAGTAGTTCTATGGGCAAATTAACAGGGTGTAGGGATTTTCTGTTGAAAACTTTTTCTGTGAAAGTTATTGACAGTGAGTAGAAAACATTATAAATTTGCTCCCAAGCCGACTAATCGGCGAGCCTAAATATTTTAAACCATGAAAGATATTTCTTTATTTTCCTTCGTTGATCTTTTAAGCATCCGAAGTGAGGATTCTAGAAAACGCCGGTATCAGAAGTTGATACTGGACGAGTTGGACCCGACGTTTACGCCGTATAAGCATATTCGGCCTGGGATCAGCAAGTTCCTTAAGGAGGGATTTGATAGGTCCGTGGTCGAAGACACTTTAGAACGTAATGTTTTGCCGTGGAATCCTGAAACAAAGCGAGCGAAAGCAGAGAAAGAGAATTCTGTGCTTGCTCTAAGGAATATTCTCTCTATGCTATTTCCTTCGCTTCCTGGTGTACGCTTTGAACATCGGCCTTCTTATATATTTAAGCTCGGCGGTTTGCTAATTAAGGTCTCATACGATGCTTTTCTTTCTTTCAGTGATAAAGACGGAAAGTATCATCTGGGTGCTATCAAGGCTAAATTGAAGAAAGATGGTTTTATGACCGAAGATGCCGAGATGGCCGCTTGCGTGATGTATAAGGCTCTCCAGCAGCAGTTTCCAGATGCTATTATTGAAAGAAATCTGTGCTTGTGTTTCAATCCTTTCACGAAAAGAATGATTGCTGCGAATAATGTCGAGACAAACTATGCGAAAGCGTTAGCCGTCGCTCGGCTTCTTTCTGGAATGGGTGATGTTGCGGCATAGACTCGGTACAGTTGTATTTATGACGAGGCCTTTTTATGAAAATGGTATTTGCTATGGGTGAAAAAGAACTCATCTCTTTAGTAAGGGATGCTCCTAAGGTGTTGGAACAGGTTTATACTGATTTGGCTCAACCTTCTGTAAGGGCTGTGGGGCAGGCCTTGGGGACGGTCTTTGAATTTAGTACCAGTATGCTTCTCCCTGTTAAACTACTAAACGAGAAGTTTAAATTGAATTTCACGAAGCGTTTGAACGAGTATAAAGAGAAATTGGAATCTATTCCGGGGGAGAAGCGTTGTGAGGTCCATCCGCAGATTGGAACACCGATAGTAGAGCGGCTGACTTATACAACGACAGATGAAATAGCTGATCTGTTTACGACTCTTTTGACTAATGCTTCTAACGTAGATAGGGCTAATCTAGCTCATCCGTCTTTTATCGGTATAATTGAGCATCTCTCAACTGACGAAGCAAGGATAATAAAGTACCTGAAAGGGAAAACGGTTATTGAGTATTGTGACTTTAAGGCGCAACTTAATTCTCCAGGACGTGGTCATATTGTGATTGTGCCAAGGGCAACTCTTATCCCTCGTGATGTAAAACTTGACTTTGAATCAAATATTGGAGCTTATCTTTCAAATCTAGAGAGCTGTGGGGTACTTGTAGATAAAGTCGGGACGCATAAAGTAGACACTAGTGTAACTGACGAGATCTGCCGAGAGTATAATTTGGCGCAGATTAGAAAGGACTTGGTTCCCTCTCAGTTTAAGTCAATTGATGTTACGAGATGTTTTCTTGAAGTTACTCCTTTTGGCAAGTTATTTATTGATGCGTGCCTCGCGTATTAGTAATATAATTGACTGCGGATTTCAGTCATGACCACCCAGGCATTTCGGCGATAACCACCCACCTGAGTTAACGTTTCAAGCTTGGTTTGGCGGCATGGCGTAGGATGATTCTGGCTGGTGCTTTTGCATCGGCCTTTTTTATTGCAGGGGAATTATATATATTTGTGCTGACGCTCAATCAATAACACAACTAAACCATTATTCTTTTGTTTATTATGAAGAATGCCATATTGAAACTTAAGAACTTTTTCCGCTGTGATAAGGAGAAGAGGAAGAAGAAAGACGATAAACAAAATGACACTAAACCTCAGCTAACGGTTCCGGAATCGTCGGCATTGTCTCCGTGATTGATTGAACCGTATACTGTTTCGGAAGATAATAAGACAGAGGAAAATAAAGGGTATATTCCGGTTTCTCTGTTAAAGCGCGCAATAGAAGATAAGAACATTCATAATATCGCTGTAGCCGGTAATTATGGAGTTGGAAAGAGCTCGGTTGTGCACTGCCACCCAAAATTGAACGCCTGATTGCCATCGAAAAGTGGACAGTGGAAGATCTGTGGTGATAGCAGCAATAATCGTAGCGAGGCTGTGTCGGTCGGTGGCGTCGTTACCATCGGCCCGGAAAAACGATCGAGTGGCATCGGCATCGGCGAGCCTGCGGTACACTGCCATCGGCCCATGTTGTTGTTCTACAGTATTATGTCTATCTTTGTAGCATGCAATCACATAGCCCGCGTAACCCCCGTCTCTTTCCTGTCAGTCAGGCTGTTGAGTCCATTCTGAAATGGAGGCGTTTCAGGACTATTGTTGTCCAGGGATAGACGGATAGTTGAAGGATATGAAGAAGATGTGCTCATGAGTATGCAATCATTTGATGACAAGGTAATCCTGGAATTGGAGTCAGAGATACGCTATTTGCGGCAACTCCTTGACTCAAACGGCATTGCGTATGATTACCAGGCATACAAGGAGTCGTTGGCTTCTACGGAGGAGGGCGGGATTGAGTTCCCGGAACTGACCCGAGAACATGCGATTGCTTTTTATGGGATGTTCCGGGGAAGAAAGGATATCTTTTCGCAGCGGTCGGCCAAGAAGGGATATCATACCAAGTGTAACAACTTCTGGAAGTATGGAGTTTGCCCAAAGAGGGCGGGGGAGAAGATGAAGTGTTTGGTTTGCCCGAATCAGGACTTTACAAAACTGAACGTCCCGATACTTCTTGAGCATTTGAAAGGGGAGAAGGAAGACTGTACGGACGTGATAGGCCTGTATCCACTATTCCCGGATGGTACATGCTGGTTCCTGGTTTTTGATTTCGATAACCACGGCGAAGAGGATGTTGAGCCATCGAAGGACTGGCAGCAGGAGGTAGATGCGCTACGGAGAATATGTGAGATAAACGGGATTGACGCTTTGGTAGAGCGTTCCCGATCTGGCCGAGGTGCACACGTCTGGGTGTTTTTCAGTGAGGCGATTCAGGCCTCGAAGGTCAGGAGATTCGGTGAGGCTTTGATTGTAAAAGGGGCGGAATCGGTGAGTATGAAAGATTTCTCCTATTTTGATCGAATGCTACCTATGCAGGATTTTCTCCAAGAAGGAAAGATCGGGAATATGGTAGCCCTGCCACTTCAGGGGAGGGCGTTGAGGAAGGGTAACAGCGCCTTTGTGGATGAGAATTGGCGTCCGTATCGGGACCAGTGGGGGCGCTTGCTGTCTACACAGAAGATATCAGAGGCACAAATTGATAAGTGTTTGGTCGATTGGTGTCCGGCTGAAGGAGCGATGAGCGTTTTTCAGAGTGATGCGGAAGATCAGGAGGATGCTGGAACCCCTATGCTGTTCGGGCGAAGCCCTCGACCTTCGCTGGGGCATTTTAATCAAGATGACGTGGCTGGCTCCATTCAAATTACCCTGTCAGATGGCGTTTATATCGACAAACGCAACTTGAAGCCGAGAATCCAGAATGCCATCCGTAGAATCGCGGCTTTCTCAAACTCACAGTTCTTCATGAACCTGAAGATGGGGTTCTCGAATCAGGATACCCCCAGGGTTGTGTATGCCGGCTATGATGAAGGGGATTACATCGTTATCCCAAGAGGCTGTCTGGATGATTTGAAGAGCTTACTGGCCGATGCGGAGATTTCATATTCGATAACCGATCATCGGCAGGATGGGAAGAACATTGATGTAGAATTCAATGGTACCTTATATCCTGAGCAGGCTGTGGCTGCTGAAAAGATGCTCTACAAAGATAACGGTGTTCTTGCGGCCGCTACCGCTTTTGGAAAAACTGTTGTTGGGGCATATCTGATTGCTCAAAAGAAAGTGAATACGCTCGTTCTGGTTCATACGGTGGAGATAATGAACAACTGGGTTCGGGATCTAAATAAGTTCCTGACTATCAATGAGCCGCTTCCTTTCTACACAACACCAACGGGGCGTGTGAAACATCGGGATTCGGTTATCGGTACTTTTTCTTCACAGAAGAATGCGTCGACGGGTATTATCGACATTGCTATGATAACCTCGCTTGGGAGGAATGATGATATCAATCCGATGGTGCGGAATTATGGGATGGTGATAATGGACGAGTGCCATCATTCTGCCGCGTTTACGCATGAGAATGTATTGCGGGCCGCTACGGCGAAGTATGTGTACGGGATGACGGCCACGGCGAAGCGTATGGACGGACAGGTGAAGAAGATTTTCATGCAGTTCGGGCCCATCCGGCATCGGTACACAGCAAAGGAGCGGGCAGAGAAACAGGGTATCGGCCATTTCGTGTATCCGCGATTCACCAGGCTTGTAGATGTTGAGGGGAGCGGTGATCGCCACATTTCAGCTTGCTTTGACTTGGTTGTCAGGAGTGAGATGCGGAATCTTCAGATTGTTGCCGATACGGTCGACTGTGTGAAGAGGGGGCGGACACCGCTGGTGATGACAAAGTATCGGGAACATGCGCAACAATTGTATCAAGCGCTTCTGGGGGCTGCCGACAATGTTTTCCTGCTGCAGGGTGGAAACAGTATGAAGGCACGGGCGGAGCTTCGGGAGAAGATGCTGGCTGTGGGCAGGGATGAGACGATGATTGTTGTGGCTATTGGCCAGTACATAGGTGAGGGCTTCAATTATCCCCGGCTGGATACGTTGTTGCTGGCGATGCCAATCTCGTTTGAGGGGAATGTGGAGCAGTATGCCGGCCGCTTAAACCGGGACTATGACGGGAAGAAGGATGTGATTATCTTCGACTATATCGACCAGCATATTCCCAAGCTGGAAAGGATGTATCACAAACGGATGAGAACATATAAGAGAATTGGGTTTGAGGTGTGCTCTGAAGTGGCAGATAATCAGGTTGTTACTAATTCAATCTTTGACAGTAGCAACTATCTGGAGATATTTGAGAAGGATGTGTTGGCATCCTCTTCTCGAGTCGTCATTTCTAGCCCGTCCTTGAGCGCACGGAAGATTAACCGACTGATTTCGATGACGCAGGAAAGGGGTGTTTCGGTTGTTGTCTTTACCCGTGACCCGGATGCGTACCCGGAAGATGGACGGGAGCATCATAAAGAATTAATCCAAAGGCTCCAGGCCTTAGGAGTATGCGTCGTGACTCAAATTCACTGCTGTGAGCGATATGCGGTGATTGACAATTCCTTGGTTTGGTATGGAAGCATGAACCTCCTGTCCAATGAAAAGGAAGATGACAATCTGATGCGGCTCGTTAGCCCGGCAATAGCCGAGGAGTTGCTGGAGATTGCGGTCCAAGGCCCGCGATGATGTGTTCAGAGTCCGCAGTGCTTCTACCGGTCCATCGGCCTGTACCCCTATGCGCAAAATCGGCCTATTTTGACGCTACTCTGCCGGGTGTGTGGACCGGTAGAAGCACTGAACAAGTTTATTTTGTGGCCGCGGTTGGATTCGAACCTGCGTGTAGGGCATCACCCGCCGTTTCATGTGCAAAGGTACGACCTCTGTCTGCGCTCTGCAAGTCCTTGCAATGTTTGCAAAGATTTGGAATTCAGCGAAATATTTATAGGCGGCGCTGGCGGTAAGAGTGCGCTTCAATTGCCTTGGATACCCTTTGACGCCATCGGGTGCTTCTACCGGTCCATCGGCCTGTACCCCTATGCGCAAAAATGGCCGTTTTTGAGGCTACCCTGCCGGGTGCGTGGACCGGTATGCGCAGCGGCCCTGCATATTAGCGGATGTGTGTCAACATTATTCTTGAAAACTGTTGAAAAATTTTGGCATTTATCAACGGAATGCCTATATTTGTAGAGGATGGCTGCTGCTGCTCAGAACTCCAATCAGCGCATATAAGGGGCTGGCATGCAGACGTGGATTATCCTGCAGCGGCCCTGCATAAACGCGCCGGCCACAAATCAATAGTAATTAAAGGTTTGAAGCGATGAGAAAGTATTATTTGGTGACCACCAAGCATCTGGAGGATGGATTGTGGTTCAGGGATGAAGAGGATTTTGTAACAGGAATGAACTATGTGGCCATCCAGGCGGCCCTGACGCCGGAGGTTATTGTGCTGGCTTTCATACTGATGTCCAACCACGTGCACTTTGTGCTGAGCGGTACCCGTCTGGAAGTGGAAGCCTTCGTGAACGGTTTTAAGGGCCGGTTCTCCCATTATTTGGGCAGAAAGTATGGCGTAAAAGAGTTTCTTAGACGCAATAAAATGGATATTAAAGAGATATCCGAAGATGAGGCGGAGGCCTTGGAACGGGCGATTGCTTATGTGCAGATGAACTGTGTGGCGGCAAGTATATGCCTGTATCCCGGGCAGTATCCTTGGGGGACGGGTAGTACTTTCTTTCAGGCGGGGTGGGATGGCAGGAACTCCGGCTCCCGGCATGCTGCCCAAAAGTACCGCCGTCTCAGGAACCTCTCCGGCCGGGAGCGGATCCGTCTTATGCACAGCAGGGCCGCTCTGAAACTTCCGAATGAGTGGCTATTGTCTGAAAGCGGCTTTGTGCTGCCGGAATCGTACGTGGATGTGAACCATGTAGAATCGGTCTTCCGTTCTTCCAAGCGCATGCAGTATTTTCTCAGTAGTTCCTCCAAAGCCCGAAAGCGCCTGGAGGCGGAGGATGAAAAACTGCCAGCCTTCCGGGATCAGGTAATTCTGGGAGCCCTGCCGGACCTTCTGCAAAGCCTGTTTCAGAAGCCTGCGTTCGGGGCTCTCTCAACTCAGGAGCAGGCCGAAACACTCCGTCAGGTCCGCTTCCGTTTCAGCGCCGGGATTCACCAGGCCGCCAGGGTGTGCGGTATAAGCTATACCGAGGCCGCGAGGCTTCTGGACACCGCATAATCTGGCTGCAATGGCGATAAAGTGTGTATACCGGTCCGCGCCATCGGCAGGGTAGCGTCAAAATCGGCCATTTTTGTGCATAAGGGTACAGGCTGGTGGACCTGTGATTTCGTATGCCTCCTTTATCAATAGGCTTCTTGCAAAGCATAAGAGGGCCAGACTCTATGATAAGTATGCTCCTCTCAAAGAATTGACAGATGATGACGTGCAAAAGATGATTACGGAGCGAAAGACTTATCTTAAGCGGCTCCTCACTAAGGAGAAGGGCTTCACAATGGACGGGTTAAATGCTGGATTTACTCTTCTGGTGGAACATCTTAGGCCCTCCGTCTCCCTGGATATGCAGGCGCTCGAGTTACAACAATCCTTCGTGAGGATACAGTGGGAAAAAGGAAATAGACATTTCCTGTATGAACGTGATGTGTAACTTGCACATTGATAGCTTGTTATGATATTTCTCCCCTGTGAATTCGGGCTCACCGGATAATTTCCGTGTTTACAGATTGAAAGTAAGATGTTGATTTACGCATAGATTCGTGTTAGTCTGAAGAGAAAGAACTTCAAGTCAATAATACCTCT